>Ga0228703_1000041_pt1 | contig 142353 bp, 138 predicted proteins | sample McNCre217_Aug_MG_3_FD_178020 | JGI IMG/M metagenome (GOLD analysis project Ga0228703, IMG submission 178020) | Freshwater microbial communities from McNutts Creek, Athens, Georgia, United States - 29-17_Aug_MG | ecosystem: Environmental > Aquatic > Freshwater > Creek | place: USA: Georgia... | reverse complement strand
AGTGCATCGAATACGCAAACGGCAAAAACTGTTTCGTGGCCGGTGTGAACCCCAAGAAGGCTGGCGAGTCCATCTTCGGCGTGCCAATTTTCTCGACCGTCAAAGACGCTGCCAAAGAAACTGGCGCCACTGTGTCTGTGATCTACGTGCCACCCGCAGGCGCTGCTGCTGCCATCTGGGAAGCTGTGGAAGCTGACCTCGACTTGGCCATCTGTATCACCGAAGGCATTCCAGTCCGTGACATGCTTGAAGTGCGCAACAAGATGAAAGCGAAGGAAGCTGCTGGCGGCAAGAAGACCTTGTTGCTCGGCCCTAACTGCCCTGGTTTGATCACCCCTGACGAAATCAAGATCGGCATCATGCCTGGTCACATCCACCGCAAAGGCCGTATCGGCGTGGTGTCTCGTTCAGGCACCTTGACTTACGAAGCCGTGGCGATGTTGACCGAAGTGGGCTTGGGCCAATCCAGCGCCGTCGGTATCGGTGGTGACCCCATCAACGGTTTGAAGCACATCGACGTGATGAAAGCTTTCAACGACGATCCAGACACCGACGCCGTCATCATGATTGGTGAAATCGGTGGTCCAGACGAAGCCGAAGCTGCTCAGTGGTGCAAGGCCAACATGAAGAAGCCCATCGTTGGCTTCATCGCTGGTGTGACTGCCCCTCCCGGCAAGCGCATGGGCCATGCAGGTGCTTTGATTTCTGGCGGCGCTGACACGGCTGATGCCAAGCTCGCCATCATGGAAGAGTGTGGTTTCACCATCACACGCAATCCATCTGAATTGGGCAAGTTGCTCAAGGCTCAGTTGAAGTAATTTCCCTCGGGAATTACCAAGATGAAAGCGAGCGGTGTTTCACCGCTCGCTTTTTTTTGAACTCAAGCACCTGCTTATGCTTTGGTGGTGCTGCCTAGAATTCGTGCCCAACTTTCAAAGGATTTGCGATGAAACACTCTCTGCAACGCGGCTTCACCTTGATCGAACTCATGATCGTGGTGGCCATCATTGGCGTGCTGGCCTCAGTCGCTTTGCCCGCTTACCAAGACTACATGGTTCGTGCGCGTGTGAGCGAGGGCCTCGGGCTTGCCTCTGCCGCCAAAACGAATGTGCTGGATGTGGTCAACAGCGGCAACATTGCCACGGCTGCCAATGGCTACAAAACAGGTTACGTCTTTGGTGGAGCAACCAAGAACATCAGCAGCATTGACATCGCAGCCAGCACGGGCGTGATCACCATCACAACCACGGCGGCTGCAGGTGGTGGCAGCTTGCTGTTGGTGCCCTACACCAAGAGTGGCACGACAGATTCGGCTTTGCCAGCGCCTACAGGGACCAGCGTGACGATTGAAGGCGCTGTGCAGTGGAAGTGCATGGCCAAAGATGCTGCAGCCTTTGTGGGCGTGTCTGTGCCCGCCGATGCGTTGGATAAAAAGTATGTGCCCAGTGATTGCAAATAAAGCAATCTAAGCAACGAACAAGGCGCCTACGGGCGCCTTTGTTTTGGCAGCGCCTGAGTGATAGAAAATCACCCCATGAATTTGTCTACAGCTCAAAACTTTTGGGTGCGCAATGTCATCTTGGTGTTGTGTGTCGCCTTGCCGTGGCTCAACCCATTTGCCAGCAGTCCTTCCACAGCCGTCATCCCTTTGTTGGTGAGCTGGATGATGGCGGCGTGTGCTTTGTTGGCGGTGGTCGAGCTGCCGCTGGCCAAGCCACGCTGGACAGTTTCAGAAGCCGCGGTGTGCTCTGTGCTTCTGGCGTGGTTGGTGGCTTCGTTGCTGTGGGTGCCGCAGGTGGTGGACCGTGCGTTGACGATGGGGCTGGTGGCCTCTTTGATGTGCGTGTGGCTCATGGCCGCGGTGGGGCGCCGTGCGGCGGTGGATGAGTCGTTGTTGCGTTGGTTGGTGGCGGGGCTGTTGGCAGCTGCAGTGATCAGTGCCTTGTTAGGCGTGTTGCAGTATTTGGGTTTGGCTCGTGAGTTGTCGCCGTGGGTGAACCAGCCGTTGAAGGGCGATGCGTTTGCCAACTTGCGTCAGCGCAACCAATTTGCCTCGCTCACCAGCTTGGGGCTGGTGGCGTTGCTGGGCTGGGTGGCGGTACGTGCCCGGGCGCAAAGCATGACGCGTGGCTGCTGGATGTTGGCCTTTGTCTTGCTCAATGTGTTGGCCGCAGGTGTGGCGTGCTCGGTGTCACGCACGGGCGCTGTGCAATGGGTGTTGGCGGGCGTGTTGATGGCGGCATGGGGTTGGCGTAGCGCTAAGCAAGATGCTGCATGTGGCAAAGCTTTGGTGTGGCTGGCGCTGGCGGCCCCTGTGTTGGTGGCAGCGTGGTCCGTCTTGATGCCTTGGCTCGCTTTGCAAACCACGGGTGAGTGGGGCGCAAGCATGATTTTGCGAGTCACGGGTCAAGCGCAAGACTATGCTGCTTGCGGCGGCCGCCGCGTGTTGTGGGCCAATGTGCTGGCGCTGATCGTGCAACACCCATGGTTGGGTTGGGGTTGGGGGGAAACCGATTTCGCGCACTTCATGACGGGCTACAGCAGCCTGCGTTTTTGCGACATGCTGGACAACGCGCATGATTTTCCCCTGCACTTGGCACTCGAGTTGGGTGTGCCATTTGCTGTGGCCGTGATGGCGTTGGTGGGTGTGTGGGTGTTGCGCCGCACACCGTGGCGTGAGCAGCACGCCTGGCGTGTGATGGCTTGGTGCTTGCTGCTGGTGCTGGGTTTGCACAGCCTGTTGGAATATCCGCTTTGGTACGGTCCGTTTCAAATGACCCTAGGCTTGGCCGTTGGCTTGCTGTGGGCGGCACCTGATGCGCCTGCAAGAGAAGAAGCGCAAGAAGGCCCCATGCTGGTGGCCGCCTTGCTGTTCATCGGCTGTTTGTACGCGGCATGGGACTTCAACCGAGTGGGGCAGATTTACCGACAAGCCGCCTCGCGCGATGCGGCCTACCGAGACAACCCCTTGCACCATGCCAAGCAATCGTGGCTATTCAAAAATCAAGCCGACTTTGCTGAACTCACCACACAAACCGTGACGGCAGACAACGCGGCGGAGTTGTACCTGCAAGCGCTGCGTTTGATGCATTACTCGCCAGAAGCGCGTGTGGTGCAACGCGTGATTGACAGTGGCAAGTTGTTAGGTCACGACGCACAAGCGCAAGCGTTGACCGAACGTCTAGACGATGTGAAGCAAAACACGCCACGCTAAACTCATCCGCAACATGACCCACGCTCACCCCACCCTCTCGGCCATCGTCATCACACGCAACGAAGCGCACAACATGCATGACTGCTTGCAGTCCATGCATGGCTTGGTCGATGAAATCATCGTGGTCGACAGCCAAAGCACCGACGCCACCGTGGCCATTGCGCAGCAGCATGGCGCCAAAGTAGCACAGCCTGCCGATTGGCCCGGCTTTGGTCCGCAAAAAAATCGCGCGTTGGATTTGGCCACGTGCGACTGGGTGTTCTCCATAGACGCCGACGAGCGCGTCACGCCCGAGCTGGCAGCGGAAATCAAGCAGGTGTTGCAAGCGGGCGCGTCTGACGTGGCCTACAAGTTGCCACGTTTGTCGTCGTATTGCGGCAAATTTATCCACCACGCGGGTTGGCAACCAGACCATGTGTTGCGCTTGTTCAAGCGTGGCACAGCTAAGTTTTCAGACGACCTCGTGCATGAGCGGGTGGTGACCGATTTGCCTGTGCACGCGCTGCACAACCATTTGCTGCACTACAGCTATCTCAACTTTTCACAAGTTTTGTCCAAGGTCGACGCGTATTCGAGCGCCTCTGCCAAACAAGCCTATGCGCGCGGCAAGCGCTCGTCCGTGGCAGGTGCCTTGGGCCACGGCGCGTGGGCCTTCTTTCGCACCTATGTGATTCGCCGAGGTTTCTTAGATGGCGGACATGGTTTGGCGCTGTCTATCTCAAACGCCGAGACCAGCTATTACAAGTATCTGAAGCTCTGGCAAATGCAGCAGACCGAAGAGGCCACTGCAAAGTAAGCGCATCTCAACGACTTTTAGGCAGCCACGTAGCTGCCCGACTTACCGCCGTGCTTTTCTAGCAAGTGCACATCGGTCATCGTCATGCCACGGTCCACGGCTTTACTCATGTCATAGATCGTGAGCAATGCCACTTGCACAGCGGTGAGCGCTTCCATCTCCACACCGGTTTGACCGATGGTCTCTACAGTCGCTGTGCATTGCACGCTGTGCGTGGCTTGATCAATCGCAAACTCCACAGCCACGCGGGTGAGTGCGAGTGGATGGCACAAGGGAATCAAGTCGCTGGTTTTCTTGGCGGCTTGAATGCCGGCGATGCGTGCAATGCCCAATACATCGCCTTTCTTGGCGGTGCCGCTTTGGATGAGGCCCAACGTGGCGGGCAACATGACAATGCGACCGGTGGCCACGCCCACGCGTTTGGTGTGGGCTTTGTCGGCCACGTCCACCATGTGGGCTTGGCCTTGCGCGTCAAAGTGTGTGAGTGTGGACATGCTGAAATTTACAACGGGTTAACATGAAAGCCGCATCATACGGTCCATGGCACACATGTTTTCTACTCTGCTACCACCCCATCTGTTACGCCACCTTGGCGTGTGGGGTGTGTGCGCGGCGATGTTGCTGCCGATGGCGCCTGCGCAGGCGCAACTCAACCATGGGCGTTTGCCAAACTTAGGGGATGACGCCGAAGTGCCGCTGGGCGTGGAGCGTCGTTTGGGCGAGAGCATTGCCCGTGAAATTTACCGTGACCCCGACTATTTAGACGACCCCGTGCTGGGCGACTATTTGCAATCCATCTGGCAGCCTTTGTTGGCCTCTGCACGTCAACGTGGCGAGCTGACGTCCGAGTTGGAGCAACAGTTTGCATGGGAAGTGGCGCTGATCCGTGAGCGCAGCATCAACGCATTTGCGCTGCCCGGTGGCTATTTGGGCGTGCACTTGGGTTTGATTTCGGCGGTCAGCAGTGCCGACGAGTTAGCCTCGGTGTTGGCCCATGAGTTGAGTCACGTCACGCAACGCCACATTGCACGCATGATTGCGCAGCAGGGACGTCAAGGCCCCATGGTGATGGGCGCCATGATTTTGGGGATGCTGGCTGCTAGTCGCACCGCCAACGCCAGCAGCATGAGTGCGGCGAATGCCGTGATGGTGGGTGGTCAAGCCGCAGCCATACAAAGCCAACTGAATTTTTCGCGCGACATGGAGCGCGAGGCCGATCGCGTGGGCTACGGCGTGATGACCGAAGCAGGCTATGAGCCACAAGGCTTTGTCACCATGTTTGAAAAGCTGCAACAAGCCGCGCGTTTGAACGACAACGGTTCATTCCCTTACCTGCGCAGCCACCCGATGACGACCGAGCGCATTTCGGATGCGCAAGCGCGTCAGCAGTTGTTGCCCACGCGCGGTGTCGTGCCCACCACGCCCATGCACGCCATGATGGCCGCGCGTGCGCAGGTGTTGGCCAATCCCGGCATTGATGTGCTGCGCACCATCACCGCACAAGCCAACGTGACGACCTTGGCGGCGGCGAATAAGGTCAAACAAGCCGGCGTGCTGTACGGCGCAGCCATGGCCGAGATGAAGCAACGCAATTTTGTCGACGCACGTCAGTACTTGGGTCGCTTGCAAGCCTTAGGTGGTTTTGACGTGAATGCCCAACGCGTGGTGCGCTTGTTGGCTGCCGAGTTGGCTTTGGCGACGGGTGATGCCACGCAAGCGGTGGCCTTGCTGGAGCCCAAGGCCACTGTGATTGCGAACAACGACCGAGCCACACGCATTCAGTTGGCCCAAAGCCGAGTGGCCACACGCAAGCCTGCACAGGGCAAAGCCGCAGCGAGTGACTTGTCGGTGTGGCTCAATCAGCACCCACGTGATGCCACGGCTTGGTTGGTACAGGCCTCCGCTTATGAGTTGCAAGGCGACGGCTTGCGCGCCATTCGTGCCCAAGCCGAAGCCCGCGCTATGGAATTGGATTACGGTGCTGCAGTGGACCGCTTCAAAGCGGCTCAACTGTTGGCGCACCAAATGGCGAGTGACGGGAAGCTAGACCGTGCTGGTCACATGGAGGCGTCCATCATTGACGCCCGCTTGCGCGATTTAGAGCGGTTGCGGCGGGAACAAGCGCTCGAGCGCGGCATCAATTAAAACGCCAAACGCCGAGTAAATCAGCGAGCCCAGCAGGGCTGAGCCAAAGCCGCGTACCCAAAAGCCTTCCAGCAAACCAGCCGCTGCCCAAAACATGAAGGCGTTGATGACAAACAAGAACAGCCCCAACGTGAAAAACGTCACCGGCAACGTCAGCACGACCAAGGCGGGTCGCACGATGAGGTTAAAAATACCCATCACCAAGGCCGCGGCCATGGCCGCGCCAAAACCTGTGACTTCAACGCCGCTGTAAAGATGTGCCAAGGCCATCAAGGCGGTGGCATGGAGTACCCAAGTTAAAAGTAGTTTCATTGCTTGGGCAGCATAGCATTGCCGTTATCATCCACCCCCCGACTTTCACCCTGCTTTTTAGGTATCAAACTCTAACGCGATGGCTGGCATTCACATCACCGACATTGAGGCGGCCATCAACTATTGGCGCGAACAAAAGCCCTCGCCCGATGGCGTCACGCTGGCGCCCGAAATTCGTGCGCTGGCCGAGGTCTATGCGTTGATGATTTATTACCACCACGAAGAAGCGGCTGAAAAAGGCTTTCCCAAAAAGGCCTATGAGGCATGGCTGGGTTGGTACCGCACCACACCCGATGCACCGTGCATCGCCATTTGTTCGACCAGCCAAGGCGATGAAGAGTGCAAAGGCTGCGGCCGCACCTTTGAAGAAGTGCAGTACTGGCCAGAAATGTCACCCGGCGAGAAGCGCAGCACGTGGCGACGAATCACCATGATTGGCACCTCTTGGCGCTTCAACAAATACGCTGAGCGTGCGTTGGCGTGTGCATCCGTGGATGTGGGCGATACGCAAAAAGACAGCGAAGTTAAATTAGACGCGCAAGAAAAAAGCGCACCTTAAGTGCGCTTTGTCAGAGTGGCGGCGCTTACTTCCAGCGCTCGCACTCAATGTCGACGGTGGTCTTGCCGTTGCTCATCATCACCACACCTTCTTGAATGGTCGCTTGCAGCTGCATGCTGCGCTCGGCCAGTTTGGCCAAGTCTTGCGACGCGCTGCTAGGAATGCGCCACACCTGCAGAGATGTTGGTTTGATGAGTTTGTTTTGCATGTTCTTCCACCAGACATCGCCTGAGCTGGAGAACACATAGAGCATCACTTGGTCGGCCTTGCTGCAGGCTTTGAGCAGTGGTTTTTCTTCGGGTTGACCCACTTCAATCCACAGGCGTTTGCGGCCGGTGAAATCGGTCAGCATCACATCGGGCTCGTCAGGGTCAGACAGGCCTGCACCAAACGCCAGCACGCCGTCACCGTTGCACATGTCTTGCAGCTGGTGCGCTTGCAGTGAGAGCGCAACCAAACGCACCATCATGCGTTCGTCCGTTTCGCTGGGGTGACGCGCCAAGGTGAGCGCGTGGTCGGCGTAGTAGCCGTGATCAATGTCAGCGATTTGGACGTTCGCTTTGAAGATGGTGGATTTGATCGCCATCTGTTTAAACGCGACGCGCGAGTTCGGCGGCTTTGCCCACGTAGCTGCCGGGCGTCATGGCCAGCAAGCGATCTTTGTCGGCTTGCGGAATTTGCAACGAGGCAATCAAACCATGCAGCGCTTCAGCGGTGACGGTTTTGCCGCGCGTGACTTCTTTGAGCTGCTCGTAAGCGCCTTGCACGCCGTATCGGCGCATGACGGTTTGGATAGGCTCGGCCAACACTTCCCAAGCGGCATCCAAGTCAGCCGCCAAAGCTTCTTCGTTGAGTTCGAGTTTGTTCAGACCCACCATCATCGACTGATACGCCAGAGCGGTGTAGCCCAAGGCCACGCCCATGTTGCGCAACACGGTGGAGTCGGTCAGGTCACGTTGCCAGCGGCTGATGGGCAGCTTTTCGCTCAGGTGTTTGAGCACGGCGTTGGCTAGCCCCAAATTGCCTTCGGCATTTTCAAAGTCAATCGGGTTGACTTTGTGTGGCATGGTGGACGAGCCAATCTCGCCAGCTTTCAAACGTTGCTTGAAGTAGCCCAAAGACACATAGCCCCACACATCGCGCGACCAGTCAATCAGAATGGTGTTGGCACGTGCCACGGCGTCAAACAACTCGGCCATGTAGTCGTGGTGTTCGATTTGGATGCTGTAGGGCTGGAAGGTCAAGCCCAAGCCCAAAGGCGCAGGCGTTTCCACCACTTTGCGGCTGAAGGCTTCCCAGTCAAAGTCAGGCCAAGCGCTTAGGTGGGCGTTGTAGTTGCCAACGGCACCATTCATCTTGGCCATGATGTGCACGCCCGCAATGCGCTCGCGCACTTGTTTCAAACGCATCATCACATTGGCCACTTCTTTGCCCACGGTGGTGGGACTGGCGGTTTGGCCGTGGGTGCGGCTGAGCATAGGGACGTCGGCGTAGGCATGGGCCATCTCGCGCAGCTTGGCGATCAAGCCATCAATGCCAGGCAAGATGACTTCATCGCGGCCGGCTTGCAATTGCAAGGCGTGGCTGGTGTTGTTGATGTCTTCGCTGGTGCAGGCAAAGTGCACAAACTCAGCAGCCGCTTCGAGTTCGGCATGACCTTTGAATTTCTTTTTGATCCAATATTCCACGGCCTTCACGTCGTGGTTGGTGACCTTCTCTTCGTCTTTGATGGCCAGGGCGTCTTCGGTGCTGAAGTTGGTGACCAAACCGATGAGATAGTCGCGAGAAGCAGCGCTCAGTGGTTTGAATTCGGCAAAACCCGCATCGCTCAAGGCGATAAACCACGCAATCTCCACTTGCACGCGGCGGTGCATATAGCCTTGCTCGCTCATCAGCGGGCGCAGGGCGGCGACTTTGCCTGCGTAGCGACCATCGAGGGGTGACAGGGCGGTGACTTGGGAAATGGCTTGGGAAGTGTGGTTTGTATTGCTCATCCTGCAATTTTAGGTGCTGGGCCCAAGTGCCATGTATACGCCAAGCCCGCTAAACTACAGCGTCAACAAATCGATGTGAAACGTATGAAACTGATTGGTGCAATTACCAGCCCTTATGTGCGCAAAGTGCGCATCGTCATGGCCGAGAAAAAACTGGATTACCAGTTTGTGACGGAGGACGTCTGGGCTGCTGACACCACGATTTCGGCCGCCAACCCTTTGGGCAAGGTGCCTTGCTTGGTCATGGAAGGTGGCGAGGCCTTGTTTGATTCGCGCGTGATTGTGGAATACGTGGACACCCTGTCGCCTGTGGGCAAGCTCATTCCAGACCGTGGCCGCGAGCGCGCCGAAGTGAAAACCTGGGAAGCCTTGGCCGATGGCCTGTTGGATGCGGCCATTCTGGCCCGCTTAGAAGCGACTTGGCCTGGCCGCAAAGACGGCGAGCGCAGCCAAGCGTGGATTGAGCGCCAAATGAAAAAAATTGACGACAGCCTGGTGGCGATGCACCGTGGTTTGGCCGAGCGCAGCAACTGCGTAGGCATCCATCTGAGCTTGGCAGACATTGCTGTTGGCGCCGCTTTGGGCTATTTGGATTTCCGTTTCCCGCAGATTGATTGGCGCGGTGAGCACCCAAACCTCGGTGCTTTGTACGAGCGTTTGGCGCAACGCCAAAGCTTCAAAGACACGGCGCCTGTTTAACTGTTCGCACGCTTTTTGAGCCAACGCATCAAGCCGCCCACCACGGGCAGTTTTTCGTACAACTCTTCAGCTGCATCCCAATAGTCACGGTGCACGGCCACGCGCCATACACCCGCCTCCTCACGCAGCACAAAGTGCGTGGCACCACGAATGGTTTGTGTCGCGCCGTGGTGAAGGCGAGGCATGGCGAACAAAAAATCCCACGTCACAAAGCACTGCGCGCCTTGTTGCACTTGCTGGGTGATGACAAAGCGCGGCGCATCTAAGGCCTCAAACATGTGGGCAAAGATGCCTTCAATGGCGGGCAAGCCTTGCACCTCATTGAAGGGGTCCTTGAACTGCGCATCGTGTGTGTAAATGCTGGCCATGTTCGCCACATCAGCCACTTGCAGGTGTTCAAAAAAGTGCACCACGCGTTGCAGTGCGGCTTCGGGGCTGTCTTGCATCACATGCCTGTGCCGCGGCGAACCAAGGCGAAGTACCAGCGGTAAGGAAGGATGCGCAACAGCAAGAGCATGCGCGTGAACCGCTTGGGGAAGTGAATTTGAAACTCACCCTTGCGCCACCCTTTGAGAATTTCTTGCGCCGCTTTCGCGGTGCTGATGAGGGCTGGCATAGGGAAGTCGTTGCCCGCCACCAACGGTGTTTCTACAAAACCGGGATTGATGATGCTCACACCAATGCCGTGTGGCGACAAGTCGTAATACAAAGCTTCCGCCAAATTGATGAGTGCGGCTTTGGTCGGGCCATACGCCAAGCTCTGAGGCAAGCCACGAAAACCTGCCACGCTAGAAATCAAGCTGATGTGGCCGCGTTGTTGTGGCAAAAGCTCTGGCAACACCGCATCCAGCACACGCAGCGCGCCGGTGTAGTTCACCTCTTGATGGCGCAACATTTCTGGCAATGAATACGAGGTCGCGCGCACCGATTGGTAATAGCCCGCGCAGTACATCACCACATCCAAGCCTTGTTGCGTTTGCACGTATCGCGCTGCGGCCGTGATGGCTGTGGCATCGCTCACATCCAACACCACCGCTTGGGCGCTTGGGTGCGCGTCGACAAACTGCTGCAACGACGCCGCATTGCGGGCTGATACCACCACGCGTGCACCGGCTGCGTGCAGGGCTTTGGCGGTGGCCAAACCAATGCCGCTGGATGCGCCAATCAACCACACACTGCGACCTTGCCAATCGGTCATGGGCGTGTTCATGGGTTTGAAAAAAAGCGACATGGGCAGCGTGAAAAAGCTTAGGGTTTGACCAATGTGTATTGAACCACGTCTGTGTTGTGCTGCTCAAATGCAGCCTCACAGTAGGCCAAGTAAAACTCCCAAATGCGCATGAAGCGTTCGTCAAAACCGAGTTGCAGCACCTGCGCTTTGTCGGCCATGAATTGGTGACGCCAGCGGCGCAAGGTCTCCGCGTAGTCAAGTCCAAAGGCCAGTTCGTCGATGACTTTCAAACCTGCGCGCTCGGCGTGTGCGCGAAACTCGCGCGGGCAAGGCAAACAGCCGCCAGGGAAGATGTATTGCTGAATGAAGTCAGTGCTCTTCACATAGCGGTCAAACAGGGCGTCATCAATCACGATGGTTTGCACACAGGCTTTGCCTCCTGGTTTGAGCAGGCGAGCCACACTTTCAAAATAGGCGGGCCAATATTCTTGACCCACGGCCTCCAGCATTTCGATGGAGCAGATCGCGTCATACGGGCCGTCGTCAATGTCGCGGTAGTCTTGCAAGCGCAGGTTGCTTGTGGTGGCCAAGCCTTGGTCTTGCATGCGTTGGTTGGCAAAGGACAATTGTTCGTGACTCAGCGTCACGCCGCTCATGTGTGCGCCAAACTCTTGGCCGCCTAACTCGGCCAAGGCGCCCCAGCCGCAACCGATTTCAAGGATGCGGTCGCCCGCTTTGGCATCCACCATGCGCAGGGCGCGGCGCACTTTGGCGGTTTGTGCCTCGGCCATGGCTTGGGTGCGGTCGTTGTCAAACCAAGCGGATGAATAGTTCATCGTCGGATCAAGCCAAAGCTTGTAAAACGCATTGCCTAAGTCGTAATGGGCATGGATGTTTTTCTTGCTGTTGCTGCGTGTGTTGCGATGCAACAAGTGGCGCACGCGGTAGAACAAACGACCCAGCCAGTTGCCGTAAATCAACTCGTCCATATCGCGGCGGTTGGCTACCAGCAACTGCAATAACTCAGCCAAATTGTTGGTGGTCCATTCACCGGCGATGTAGCTTTCAGCAAAGCCAATGTCGCCGGACTTCAAGGCTTGCGTCAGGGGCGCCCAGCTGTGCAAATGCAAGGTGGCATTGAGCCCTTGACCAGAGGCGGGCGCGGTGCCAAATTGCTCCACTTGGCCATCGGGCCACTGCACGTGCAAGGTGCCGTGTTGCAGGCGTTGCAACAAACCCACCACGCGACGAGCTGCCGCAGGCATGGCTGATGTGGAGGATGCGACGGAGGCCGAAGTCGTGGTGGTGTTCATGGCGGTGCTTTTCTCTGGGTCAACGGGTCACAAAATCTTGGGGCGGTGTGGGCTTGGTGAAAAATGGCACGCGTTTGCACCAAAGCTTCAAGGCTTGCCAATGGATGCGCGCCATCACCATCAGCGTCATCAGCGGATAGCCCCACAGGGCGTGGCGCAATGCGGCGGGTGTGACGGGCTGGAGTTGGCCGCTCACGCTGGTCTCAATCAAGGGGCCTTGTGCATCGTCGTGGTCCACGCGAGCCACGGTGTGGTCAGCGGTGCGCATGAAGCGGAAGCGGTAATCACCCTGCACTTCGCAGAACGGCGACACATGAAACACCTTGCTGGCACGTTGCTCGACGCCGTATATCGGACGGTCTAACAAATAGCAATGGCGTTCACCAAAGGTGTTGTTCACCTCCACCACGATGGCGCGCAAACTGTTGTCTGCTGCGTGGCAATACCAAAAGCTCACAGGCTTGAAGGTGTAACCCAGCACGCGCGGATAGCCATGCAGCCAGACCTCGCCGGTCGCATCGGTGATGCCCTCGCTGTACAGCAAGGCATCAAGCCATGCCAGTGCGCCGCCTTCTTCAGGTGGGCGGCCATCGCCATGATCCACATCGTGAAAGCTGATGGCCCCTGCGCGGTTGATGGGCAGCACCGCATCGCCGCTGGTTTGCAGCGTGCGCATGGGCAACATCAAAAAGAAGGTGCTGTAGTTGAACGCATGGTGCTTGGGGCGCAAGCGCGTGTGACGCACTTGGCCAAAGCCAATCATGGCTTGCGGTAGGGCGCCGTCCAATGCGTGAGCTGATGTGGCGTGCGTCATGCCGTTCATTGGGCCAAGCGGGCAAGCAAGCCTTGTGCAACCGCACGGCCTGCTTTGAAGCCATCTTCATGAAAGCCGTAGCCCATCCATGCGCCTGCAAACCAGGTGTGTTGCTGCCCTTGGAGCTGGGGCATGTGGGCTTGCGCTTGAATGGCGGGCAAGTCAAACACGGGATGGGCGTAGTCGTATTCGCCAATCACATGCGCAGGGTCAATTTCGCGCACAGGGTTGAGCGACACGATGACGTCTTGGTTAAACGGCAAGGGTTGCAGCAGGTTGAGCCAGTAGTGCAAGCACACGCGCGTGGACTCGGTGCTGTCGTGTGCAGCACGTTCGTAATTCCAAGCGGCCCACGCCAGTTTCTTCTGCGGCATCACCGAGCTGTCGGTGTGCAGCACGGCGCGGTTTGGGTGGTAGCGAATGGCACCCAGGGTGGCACGCTCTTGTACGCTGGGCTCGGCCAACATGGCCAGTGACTGGTCGGCATGGCTCGCCAGAATCACTTGGTCAAAGCGTTCAAAGCCTGCGTGCGTTTGCAGGCTCACGCTGTGTGCGTCACGCACGATGCGTTGCACAGGCGTGTTGAGGCGTTTGTCTGGAATGTGCGCCAAAATTTTCTCGACATAGTGACGCGCGCCACCGGCCACCGTGTACCACTGCGGGCGGTGGTTGACTTGAATCAGCCCGTGGTTGTGGCAAAACCGAATCATGGTGGCCACTGGGAACTTCAGCATTTGGTCGGTGGGGCAACTCCAGATACAGCCCAGCATGGGCAGCAAATACCAATCGCGAAACGCATCGCTGAATTTGTGCGAAAACAAAAAACCACTCAGGGGTTGTGCCAACTCGTGGTCTTGGTTGCGCTCGGCCAGCTCGGTGGCTAACGTGTTGAAACGCACCACATCGCGCAGCATGTTCAAAAAGCTGGGTTTGAACAAATTGCGGCGCTGGGCAAACACGGTGTTGAGGTTGGCACCGTTCCACTCCAAAGCGCCTTGGCCATTCTTATTGGGGACTTGTACCGAAAACGACATGTCAGATTTGACGGTCGCCACCTGTAACTCTTCAAACAAGGCAATCAGTCCCGGATACGTGCGCTCGTTGTAGACCAAAAAGCCCGTGTCCACGCCGTGTGTTTGCATGCCTGTCGGTGTGGGCAACGTCACATCGACGGTGTGGGTGTGACCGCCGAAATAGTCACCTGCTTCAAACAGGGTGATGTCTGCCGCCCCAAGTAAATGATGGGCCGCTGACAAACCAGAAATGCCGGATCCCACGATGGCGATGCGTGGCTTCATTGGGCAATGCCTTTGGCTGTCAATTGCTTTTCAATTTCTTGCACAAAGCTTTTGTCTTGTGGCCCTGTCATGCTGCTGAAGCTTTTGATGTCTTTGCCATCGCGGCTGATGACGTATTTGTAAAAGTTCCACTTGGGCGTGGTGCCGGTTTGTTCTGCCAGTTGTTTGAACAATGGCAAAGCATCTGCACCGCGCACCGTGGTTTTGACAAACATGGGGAACTTCACGCCAAAGGTGTTTTCGCAAAAGTCGGCAATCTTGGCGTTGCTGTCGGGCTCTTGTGAGAAGTCGTTGCTTGGAAAGCCCAGCACCACGAGGCCACGGTCTTTGTATTTGGCGTGCAGCGCTTCGAGGCCTTTGTATTGCGGGGTGAAGCCACAAAAGCTGGCTGTGTTCACGACCACCACGACTTGGCCTGCGTACTGACACAGGTTTTGTGGCTTCTCGTCTTGCAGGCGCAACACCGTGTGTTGCAGCACGCGCGGGCATGTGCCTGCAGCGGGGCTGGCGAGTTCGGGTGCGCTGTGTGCGGTGGTGAACCCCAGAAACAGCCAAGCCAACAAGAAAACAAAACGGTGCATCACGGGAAAGCCCTTCTTTATTAGGGGACAATCATGGCTTAATATCCAAAAACTGTCTAGGACAAGAGCATTCTCCATGCTCACCAGCGGGGATTTCAACATATGAACTCACGTGACGACCATTCACACATGACGCTTTCCATTGCGGCGGTTGAGCGCGACACAGGCATCGGCAAGGACACTTTGCGCGTGTGGGAACGTCGCTATGGCTTCCCCGTGCCCGGTCGTGATGCCAACGACGAACGCAGCTATCCCATGGCACAAGTGGAGAAGCTGCGCGTCATCAAGCGCTTGATGGACCAAGGTCACCGCCCGGGGCGCATCGTGGCGCAACCGATGGCGGTCTTGCAGCATCTCAGCCGAGGTGAGGCGACCTTGCAGCATGGCACTGTGGCAGATACAGGCCATGTGCGTGAAGACTTGGTGGCCTACATCGCCATGCTGCAAACGCAAGACCACGAAGGCATTCGCCGTGAATTGTTGAAGACCTTGTCACAAAACGGCTTGCAGCGGTTTGTGAGTGATGTGGTGGCCCCGCTCACCACCTTGGTGGGCGATGCTTGGGCGCGTGGTGATTTGGCGGTGCATGAAGAGCACCTCTACACCGAGTGCGTCGGCAGCTTGCTGCGTCAAGCCATCGTGGCCATTCCCAAAGCGGCCAGTGGGGTTGAGCCTGCGGTGTTGCTGACCACGTTCCCGCAAGAAGCCCACGGCTTGGGTTTGTTGATGGTGGAAAGTTTGCTGACCTTGCAGGGCTGTCGCTGCATCTCTTTGGGGACACAAACCCCTGTGCGAGACATCGCCCAAGCAGCCACGGCCCACAGCGCGGATGTGGTGGCCTTGAGTTTCAGCGTGAACATGAACACCAACCATGTGGTGGATGGCTTGATGGAGCTGAACTTGCTCTTGCCTGCCTCGGTCGAGGTGTGGGTGGGTGGCAGCGCCCCTGCGCTACGCCGCCGTTCCATAGAACGCGTGCAGGTCTTGCATGACTTCAATGCCATCACGGAGGCTGTGAAGCATTGGCGCGCACAAAAAACGGCATCTGAAAGCAAAGCCAGCGACTGGTCTTGATGCCTCAAGTGCTTGAGAGGGTGCCGCCTAGAATTGGCACACCATGACCGACACCACTTTGCTCCCCCCTGCTTTTCTTTCTAAGTTGGCTTCGCGCCAAGACGCGGTGCAGCGCGTGGTCACATTGCGCGCTCAAGGGCCGGTGGTGTTCACCAACGGTGTGTTTGATGTGTTGCATCGCGGTCATGCCTCGTATCTGGCGCAAGCGCGCAGCCTAGGCGGCAGCTTGGTGGTTGCCCTGAACAGCGATGCCTCTGCGCGCCGCTTGGGCAAAGGCCCAGACCGTCCCCTCAACAACGAGCTGGACCGAGCCGCCTTGATGGCCGCCTTGGAGTCGGTGAGCTTGGTCACGTGGTTTGATGAAGACACGCCGTTGGAACTCATCACCGAGTTGCGTCCCGATGTGTTGGTCAAAGGTGGCGACTACGACATGAGCAAACTCGCCGAAACCCAAGTGGTGCTGGCCTACGGTGGTCGTGCCCAAGCGATTCCGTTTGTCGACGGCTACTCCACCACAGCCTTGGTGAAAAAGATTCGTCAGGGATAAACGCTGCGCCTGTTAACCAAACACCGCATGCCACAAGGCCTGAATGGCCGCACATTCTTTTGCCAGCTCTGCCGTGGGCACTTGGGTGGGTTGCTCGTCCAAGCGTGCACGGTGTTGCACGCGGCGCAATTCGCGGTAAGCGCTGCCTGCCGCCTCGCCCACACCTGCGGGTAACAAGCCGGCTTTTTCCGCGCTGAGCAACAAGGCAATGTTGCCCACGTTGGCCAACAAAGCAGGGTGTTGCTGCGCATGGGCCAGCACCAGGTATTGCACGGCAAACTCCACATCCACCATGCCGCCTGCGCTGTGTTTGACATCAAACAAATCAGGCTTGACCGTGTGCGCCGCGCGTAGCTTGTCGCGCATGGCCACAATTTCTTGGCGCAGTGCCGCTTGGTCGCGCTTGGCGTTGATGACGTTGGCGCGAACGGCATCGAAGCGGGCTTGAAGCTCGGACGATCCCAGGCAAAAACGCGCACGCGTCATGGCCTGGTGCTCCCAAGTCCAAGCGGTGTTTTCACCGCGTTGGCATTGGTAGTCAGCATAGGCCTCAAAAGTAGAGACCAGCAGACCCGAGTTGCCGTTGGGTCGCAGGGCGGTGTCAATTTCGTACAAATCGCCTTCGCCTGTTTTGACGGTCAACCAGTTGATGAGTTTGCGCACGTAAGACGCATAAATTTCACCTGCACGTTCGTGCTCGTCCTCGTACACAAACACAATGTCCAAGTCGCTGCCGTAGCCCAGCTCTTTGCCGCCCAACTTGCCGTAGGCGAGGATGGCAAATTGCGGCTCGTCGCGATGGCGTTGTTTGAAGTGTTGCCACACCCAGCGGCTGGTGATTTTCAACACGCTGTCCGCCAAGGCGCTCAGGTCATCTGCCACTTGTTCGACGGTGATGCGACGTTCTACGTCACGCGCCAAGGTGCGGAATACTTCGGCGTGGTGGGCGCGGCGCAGCAAGTTCAGCAAGGTCTCCTCATCGGCCTGTCCAGTGGCTTGTAGTGAGTCCAAGCGACGTTCTAACTCTTGCTCAAACTCAGCAGGCACAAAGCGTTCGGCCAACAAAGCTTCGCCTGCCAGCTCGTCAATCACGCCAGGGTGTTGCTGCAAATACTTGGCAGGCCAACGCGCAAGCCCAAGCAATCGCATGAGTTGTTCGTGTACACGCGGGCGCTCAATCAACAAGGCCAGATAGCTTTCCCGGCGCAGCAGAGGCTCCATCCAATCGCTCCAACGCACAGCGGCCTCTTCGCTCACGCGGCCATCGTCAATCCATGCGTTGGTGCGTTGCAAGAGTTTGAGTAAGCGTTGCACGCTTTCATCACGCAGGGCGCGCACGCGGGGTTGCTCAGACCAGAGCGCCACCCGTTCTCGCAGGCGTTCATTCAAATCGGGCAGCAAAGACTCCAAGTCCACATAGTCGTTTTGCGTTTTGGGTGTGCAGCCTTTGCATTCGCCATTGCTGTTGGTTTCGGCTTTGTCGCCCAAACCTAGCAAGCGATCAAATTCATGGGCTACCAACTCACGGTGGCTGTCGAGTTGGGCAAGGAAATCGCACGCATCACCAAAGCCCAAGGTCAGCGCAATCCAATTCAGATCATCGTCATTGGTGGGGAGCGCGTGGGTTTGCTGGTCGTCCAAGTATTGAATGCGGTGTTCCACTTGGCGTAAAAATACATAGGCCTTGGCCAGTGCGTCAGCGGTGGTGGCTGGCATGAGGTTGGCTTGGCTCAGGCGCTGTAAGGCTTGCAGCGTGGGCCGTGTGCGTAGTTCTGGAAAGTGGCCGCCACGCACCACTTGCAGCAGCTGCACGATGAATTCAATTTCACGAATGCCGCCGCGCGCAAGTTTCACATCGTTGGCGCGCTCAGGCCGTCCCGCACTGCGCGAGACCGAGTGTTTGCGGATTTGTTGATGCAAACCCCGCAAGGACTCAAACACGCTGTAGTCCAAATAGCGGCGGAACACAAAGGGCAACACGGTGTCGCGTAGCTCAAATGCATTGGCTTTGGCGCTGAAGGGTGCGACCACGCGGCTTTTGAGCCATGCAAAGCGTTCCCATTCGCGCCCTTGCACCAAGAAATATTCTTCCAGCGATTGGCGTGACACCACGCTTGGACCCGAATTGCCGTTGGGGCGCAAGGCCAAGTCCATGCGAAATACAAAGCCGTGCTCGGTGGTGTCACCAATCAAGGCGTAAATCAGTTTGACGGCTTTGGCAAAGTAGTCGTGGTTGCTGATGCGTCCACGGCCATCGGGCAGTCCCGTGGTTTCGCCGTCTTCGTCGTACACATAAATCAGGTCGATGTCGCTGGACACATTCAGCTCGCGTGCGCCAAATTTGCCCATGCCGATGATCCACAAGGTCGCACGCTCGCCGCTTGGGGTGGTGGGTACGCCGTAGCTGGCGTCAAGTTGGGTTTGCGCATCTTTGAAGGCGGCGTCGAGGGTGAATTCACCCAATTCGGTGACGGCACGCGTGATGGTTTGAAGGTCCGCACGCTCCTCGCAGTCCAGCACCACCAAACGTTCCATCACCAGCTGGCGCAGCATGCGCAGGCTATCGCCGCAGCTGTGGGTTTGTCGTAGCGTGTCAAAACACGCTTGCATGGTGGCCAAGACGGGAGCGCCTGTAGGCAGTCGGTGTAGCTCATTGGCATAGCGCCGTCGTAAACGCTGCACAAAGCGCGAATAAGTACTCAAGTCCTGCATGGAGGGGGGGATAATTCCGGTCACGTTGCTAGCACCATGAAAAATTTGTCTGATTCTGTCAATTCCACCATCGACATAGCCACACCCGATTTGCAAACCAAATCAGGCTGGCGGCGCATGCTCAACTGGGCTTTGGGCTTGGTGGCATTTGCATGGGTGGCGGTGTTGGTCGCTTGGAGCGCCCTGCACGTTTTCATTGTGCCGCGAATTGGCGATTACCGTGAGGTGTTGCAACAACAAGCCTCACGTGCCATGGGGGTGCGCATAGACATTGGCAGCATCAGCACCCAAGGGGGGTGGTTGGTGCCGTGGTTTGAGGTCAACGACATCGTGCTGTTTGACCGTGAAGGACGTGAAGCCTTGCGCTTGCCGCGCGTGATCGCGGCGGTGTCGCCTCTATCGGTATTGTTCGGACAGTTTGAACAACTCGACATTGAACAACCCGAATTAGAAATTCGTCGTGATGCGCAGGGCCATGTGTGGGTCGCCGGGTTAGACACCCGCGCGACGGGTGATGGCAGCGGCGCAGATTGGTTCTTTTCACAACCAGCGTTTATGGTGCGCCAAGGCGTGGTGCATTGGCGTGACGAGAGCCGCCCGGCGACGGCACAAGCGAGCGCGCCGGTGCTGTCGCTTCAAAATTTGAATGTGTTGGTGAAGAACCATAGGTTTCAGCACGAGCTGAGCGTTGATGCCACTCCGCCCGAAGCCTTTGGCCAGCGCTTGTCCGTGCGGGGCAAGTTTTACCAAGTGCCTTGGCAGCGCGCGGGCGATACCTCGCAATGGTCAGGTGAGTTGTTTGCCGATTTGCCTTATGTCGATCTTGCGGCGCTGCGCCAATGGGTGACGATGGACAAAGGTTTGTCTTTGCAAGAAGGCCGTGGTGCTGTGCGTTTGTGGACCGATGTGCAAAAAGGACAACCCATCGGTGTGACGGCTGATGTGGCGCTAGATGCCGTGGCTGCACGCTTGGGGGCAGACTTATTGCCCCTGAGTCTGCGCCACGTGCATGGCCGTGTAGGTGCGCAGTTTCAAAATGGTGAGGTTGAAATCAGCAGCCAAGATTTGGTATTCGACACGCAACAGGGTGAACACTGGCCGGGTGGGGTGGTCCGCGTGAGCTGGCGCGGCGACACATTTGAATCCGGCACGTTCAGTGCAGACCGTTTGGACTTGGACGCGCTGGTGCAAATCAGTCAACGTGTGCCGCTCTCCGAACAGGTGCGTGACCTCTTGGCGCGTGCGCAGCCACAAGGCCAAGTCAACCAGCTCAAAGCCACGTGGCAGACCAACGACGACGCCTCGCTGCACTACAGCGCGCGTGGTCAAGTGCGTCAATTCTCAATGCAACGCGATCCACTGCCTAACAGCCGATTGGCGCATGTACCCGGTCTGCAAGCCGCGCAACTGGAATTTGAGTTGACACAAAAAGGTGGCAAAGCCCGCGTGAGTATTCACAACGGCAGCTTGACCTTGCCTCTTGGTTTAGATGAGCCGCACCTCGTGCTGGAAGAGGCTTCAGCACAAATTGCTTGGCAGCTCAAGGGCGATGAAGTGGCCGTGCAATTCACACAGGGCCGCGTGGTGAACGACGACATGGCGGGTGAATTCAATGGCAACTGGAAAACAGGCGAAGGCGACGCACGCTTACCCGGTGTGTTGGATTTGACGGCCTCGCTCAGCCGCGCCAAAGTGGCACACGTGCATCGCTATCTGCCCAACACCTTGCCCGCCACCGTGCGTGCCTATGTGCGTGATGCGGTGAAGACGGGAGACGCCAACCATGTGAGCTTGCGCTTGCGTGGCAACTTGAGCGACATGCCGTTTGACAACCCCAAGCTGGGCGAGTTCCGCGTTGTTGCGCAAGTGGCACAGGGCAAATATGCCTACGTGCCACCGGAGCCACCCAAGCCTAAAACTGCGCCACGTTCGGCATGGCCGGCGCTGACAGAACTCAGTGGTGAGTTGGTGTTTGACCGATCTGCGTTGCATTTCAAAGGACGGACACAGTTGGAAGGCGCCCCCCATGTGGCATGGGAAAAGGTGGAGGCGCACATCCCTAAGTTGGCACAACCCGTGGTGAGTGTGATGGGCGAAGCACGCGGCCCTGTGGCGCAGGTGCTCGATGTGATTTCCAAATCTGCGCTCAATGAGTTGACGGGTACGGTGCTGAACAAAAGCCAAGCCACTGGCGACGCAAATTTCAAATTGGCACTGACCTTACCCATCGACAAGCTAGAGACATCCAAAGTTCAAGGCAGCGTGGTGTTTGCCGACAACGCTTTGCAAATCATTCCGGGCACACCCGTGCTCAACCGCACGCGCGGCACTTTGCAATTCAGCGAACAAGGATTTCAGCTCAAGGCGATGCAGGCGCAGTTGTTAGGTGGTGATGCGGTGTTGGATGGCGGTTTGTCATTTGTGGCGCGTGATGGTGAATCACCTTTGCAGCTCAAAATTCATGGGGACCTGACCGCCGAGGGCTTGCAACGGGCGCGTGAACTTGGATTTGTCTCTCGGTTGGCCCAGCGTGCATCTGGCAAGTCCAGCTACAGCGCCACCTTGGGCTTGCGTCGTGGCGAGCCTGAGTTGCTGATCAGCAGTGACCTCAAAGGCATGGCTTTGAATTTGCCCGCACCCTTGAGCAAAACGCCGCAGGCGGCGATGCCTTTGCGCATCGAGACACAACTCACGCGTGAATCGCTGGCCAGCAACACACGCGTGCTGCAAGACCAAATCAAAGTCACCTTGGGGCGTGTGGTGTCGGTGATGTATGTGCGTGACCTCAGTGGGCCTCGGCCCCGTGTGTTGCGCGGCGGCATTGCCGTGGGGCAGTCGGTGATTGACGCCGTGCCTACGCGTGACAACGCGGTCGGCCTGAATTTGCAATTGCCGGCGTTAGACCTGGATGCATGGAACACCACGCTGACACAACTCACGGGTGCGTCGCCGCTCAAACGCAAATCGACCGCCACATCGGTCATTGGCAGCGAAGCAACGGGGGAAGGTGCGCAAGACTACATGCCCACATTTGCCGCGTTGTTGGCAGAGCAAATCAAGGTCTCAGATCGGGTGATACACAAAGTGGTGGTGGGAGGCACGCGCCAAGGTGATTTGTGGCGTCTCAACATCAGCGCCGATGAGTTGAATGGGTCCGCGGAAGTTCGCCCGTCCAACGGCAATGTGCCCGCGCAGCTGTATGTGCGTTTGGCGTATTTGAATATCCCGCCCAGTTCGGTGCCTGATGTCGAACGCCTGTTGACCGAGCAACCCAGCAGCATTCCCACCTTGGACATCGTGGTGAACGCGTTGACCTTGCGTGGCAAAAAACTGGGGCGTTTAGAAATTGATGCCGTGAATCGCGTAGGCACAAATGCTGTGCGCGAATGGCGCCTCAACAAATTCAACGTGACTTTGCCAGAGGCCACCTTGACGGCCAACGGCAACTGGGCCGCCGAAGGTCCGCGCGTGCGTCGCACCCAGTTCAATTTTGTGTTGGCCATTCGTGACAGCGGTGATTTGTTGACGCGCTTGGGTACGCCCGGGGCTATTCGTCAAGGTGAGGGTCGTTTAGAAGGCCAAGTGTCTTGGCAGGGCTCGCCCATCACCTTGGACTACGCCAGCATGAGCGGCAAGATGAATTTGGCGATTGAAAAAGGTCAATTTTTGAAAACCGAACCAGGCGCTGCTCGCTTGCTGGGTGTGCTCAACTTGCAAGCCTTACCGCGTCGTTTGACCTTGGACTTCAGCGACTTATTCAGCGATGGATTTGCTTTCGATTTTGTGCGCGGTGATGTGCGCATTGAGCAAGGCGTTGCATTCACCAACAACTTGCAAATGAAGGGTGTGGTTGCTGGCGCTTTGATTGAAGGCAGTGCCGATTTGGTGCGCGAGACCCAAAAACTCAAAGTGGTGGTGGTGCCCGAAATCAATGCAGGCACGGCATCGCTTTATGTCGCCACCATCAACCCTTTGGTTGGCTTAACCAGCTACTTGGCGCAGATGGTGCTGAGCAAGCCTTTGGTGCGTGCAGGCACCAGTGAGTTTCTGGTAGATGGCACATGGGCAGATCCCCGCGTGACCAAGGTGGACTGATGCCGTTGCCGGTTGGACCACAAGTACGTCGCTGGGTGCTGTGGGGGCTCTTGGTGGTGTTGGTGTTATCCATGCTCAGCACTTTGGTGTGGCTGGCTGGGCGCTATGAAGTGAGCCAAGTGCAAAGCCGCTTAGAGCGCGATGCGGCAGATGCAGTCGGCGACATTCGCACCGCACTCACCCGCAATGTGCAGAGCTTGCAAGCCCTGCAATATGCCGACCGCGCTGCCACGCCCTGGGAGCAAGACGCGCACATCTTGTTGCGTGAGCATCGCGAGTGGTTGCGCCTCGAGTTGCGTGACACGGATCTGCGCGTGCTCAAAAGCATTGACACCCCGTTTCGAGCCCCCGTGTTCAACCGTTTTGGCCGCGCGGCCAATCAACCTGAGGTGGTGCAGGCGTGTGGTGTGGCACGACGCCAAAGCGGCCCCGGCTATGGCGCGAGCACCTATGTTCCACAAGCCGATGGCTTGGGTTTAGAAATCATGGACTTGTGCCTGCCGGTCATCACCGATGGGCAGCTCACGGGCTATACCGTTGCCACCTACTCGTTGGGTGAGATTTTGGTGAACATGGTCGGGCCACAACTCACCCGCAGCCAAGAGGTGTCGTTCACCGAATCAGATGGCACACGTTTGGCCATGCACGGCACGGCGCGTCGTGGCTCACGCGTGTTCATTGCCAAACAGCTGATTGACTTGCCGGGCCACACCATGGTCTTGCGCATGGACAGTTGGCGCGGCGCCCCAGATGTGTTTCCCAATGTGTTGACCGCGCTGGTCACGGCCATGGCGATTGCGTTGGTCACCGTGCTCATCATGCTGGCGCGTGACATGCGCCGCCGCCAACGTGTGGAGCTGGACTTGGCCGATGCATTGGCGTTTCGCAAAGCCATGGAAGACTCTCTCGTCACCGGCTTGCGTGCGCGTGACAACGAAGGTCGCATCACCTATGTGAACCCCGCTTTTTGCGAGATGGTGGGCTTCGAGGCCAAAGAGCTGATTGGCAAAAGCATTCCCGCGCCTTATTGGCCCCCCGAGATGGTGGATGAGTACGGTCAGCGTCAAGCCTTGCGGTTGGCGGGCAATGCGCCGCCGCGTGAGGGGGTGGAATCGGTCTTCATGCGCAAAAACGGCGAACGCTTTGCCGTGATGATTTTTGAGGCGCCGCTCATCAACGCCTTGGGCGAACAAACCGGTTGGATGGGCGCGGTGTTGGACATCAGCGAACAGCGTCGCGTGGAAGAGGTGTCGCGCGCCAGCCAAGAACGTTTGCAGGCTACCGCACGTTTGGCCACGGTGGGTGAGATGGCCTCGTTGTTGAGCCACGAGTTGAACCAACCACTCGCCGCAATTTCAAGCTATGCCACCGGCAGCATGAACTTGTTGCAAGACGCTGCTGTCAAAGATCCCCAGTTGGCGGAGACCTTGGGCAGTGCCATCCAGCGCATTGGCCAGCAAGCTGAACGTGCAGGCAAGGTCATCAAGAGCGTGCACGACTTTGTGCGTCGCCGTGACCAAGCGCGCGAGGCGGTGAAGCCACGTGCCTTGCTCGATGACGTGATGCCTTTGGTGATTTTGCAAGCGCGCAAATTGGGCGTGCGTGTCGTGGTGCAATGCCCGTCCGATTTGCCTGCCGTGTTGTGTGACCGCACCATGGTCGAGCAAGTGTTGCTGAATTTGTCCCGCAATGGCATGCAAGCCATGGCCGATGACACGCCCAACAAAGTGCTCACGCTCAGCGTGCGCCCTGCCGCATCCAACGCAACCAGCCGTTGGTTGGAATTTTCAGTGGCAGATGTCGGGCAAGGCATTCCTGACGGCGTGTCAGAAAAATTGTTCACACCGTTTTTCACCACCAAAGACGAGGGCATGGGTCTTGGTCTCAGCTTGTGTCGCACCGTGGTGGAACAACACGGTGGCTTCTTGGGGCATCAGCCCAACACACCGCGCGGTACGGTGTTCAGTTTCACCCTGCCACAATCGTCACCCGAGACCTGACACATGCAACCCACAGAAGACGCTTTGGTTTTTATTGTTGACGATGACGCTGGCGTGCGCGAAGCGCTGGCGTGGCTGTTGCGTTCGCGTCGCTTACCCAGCCAGTCGTTTGACAGTGCAGATGCATTTGCTGAATTTTTGGGAGAAGGCAGCAGCGCTTGGCAGCCTTCGCAACCCGGTTGCTTGTTGCTCGATGTGCGTATGCCTGGCATGAGCGGCTTGGCCTTGTTTGAGCAACTCATTGAACGTCAACTGCTCGACGTGTTGCCTGTGATTTTTTTAACAGGCCATGCCGATGTGCCTACTGCCGTCGACTCTGTCAAACGTGGCGCGTTTGATTTTTGCGAAAAACCTTTTTCAGACAACGCCTTGGTCGATCGCATTGAGCAAGCCTTGGCGCGTTCGGCGCAAACCTTGCAAAGCTTGCGTGCCAAGCAAGACCTGCAACACAACTTGGCCGATTTGACGGAGCGTGAACGTGACGTGATGCACTTGGTGGTGGAGGGCTTGCCCAACAAACTGATTGCGGATCAGCTGGACATCAGCGTGCGCACCGTGGAAGTTCACCGCGCCCGCGTGTTTGACAAAATGAATGTGAAGTCGGCTGTGGAGCTGGCCAACTTGCTGCGTGGCGAGTGAGTTATTTGTCGTCTTTGGCCGCTTCTTGTTGCGCGGCAAGGTGTTCGGCCTCGGTTTCTTTTCGGCCTGAGAACATCGTCCACCACACGATCAACACCAAGATGCAACCTGCGCCCAGCGCTTCTAGCAAAATTAACAGCATGATACAAATCCTGTGGCGTTTGACGTGGACCCTAATTGTAGGAAGCTTGGTGGCTTGCGGCACCCCACGCTACGCGCCCGTCACGGACTATGGCCGTACGCCTTCAGCAGCCCGTGCCCCTGCAGAGGCACCGCGTGCCAGCGGCAGTTTGGCGGGCACGCCTGGCACGCCGAGTCCGCAGCAAAGCTACCGCAGCCGTTGGGTGGCCACGTCGTGGAACGATGTGCCAGGTTGGCAAAACGACCCCACACAAGACGCATGGAACGCGTGGCTGCAAAACTGTGAGCGTCCTGGCCCCTTGTTTGCGCCGCTGTGCAAAGACGTACGTCAGCTCATGTTGGCCGGCGACGACGACCGTCGCTTGTGGATGATGAGCCACTTGCAGCCCTACCGTGTTGAATCGCTCGACGGCGCGACCGATGGCTTGCTCACCAGCTATTACGAGCCCCTGTTTGATGCCTCTGCGCAAATGCGTCCTGGCTTTGAAGTGCCGTTGTACGCCCCGCCCGATGGTTTGGTCGAAGCGCGCCGCGCAGGCCGTCCGTGGTTCAGCCGACAAGAGGTCGACACCAACCCGCAAGCCCGTGACGCCCTGCGTGGCCGAGAAGTGGCCTGGCTCGCTGACCCGATTGATGCCTTGGTGTTGCACATCCAAGGCTCAGGCCGCGTGCGCATCGCCAATCCCGATGGCAGCACACGCATCGTGCGCTTGGCATTTGCGGGTTCTAACGAGCAACCGTATCAAAGTGTGGGCCGTTGGTTGTTAGATCGTGGTTTGATTCGCGATGCGTCATGGCAAGGCATCAAGGCGTGGATTGTCAGCACCCAACAAAGCAACCCGCGCTTGGTGCAAGAAATGTTGTGGAGCAACCCACGCTATGTGTTTTTTCGCGAAGAGGTGCGCAGCGCGCTTGACGCAGACCTCGGGCCGCGTGGTGCGCAAGGCGTGCCTCTCACCGCAGGACGCTCGATTGCGGTGGACAAAGATTCCATTCCCTACGGCACACCGGTGTGGCTGGCCAGTGCAGGGCCGAACGCCAATTTGCAACGCTTGGTGTTTGCGCAAGACACAGGCAGCGCCATCGTGGGTGCGGTGCGTGCGGATTACTTTGCAGGCACAGGTGCGGAGGCCGGTGACTTTGCTGGACGCATGAAGCAAGGCTTGCGCTTGTGGGTGCTGTGGCCGAAGTGACGACGGTATGAGTATCAAACAGTTCAACGGCGAGTGGGTGTGTCGAGAGGATCGTGTGCTCTTTCGCTTCAACACCAGTGAAGACCAGGAGTTCAGTTTTTGGTTGACGCGTTATGTGCTCAAGGGCTTGCTGGCTGGTGCAAAGCAGTTGACGGTGCAAGCTTTGACGCAAGTGCATCCACCGCAAGTGGCGCAAGTCATGCAGTCTTTTCAGCAAGCGTCTGTGACGCAGCAACTCAATTTTCAGGAAACTTTCCAGACCGCTAAAGAAAAGCCCATGGGCGAAGCACCCTTGTTGGTCACGGGTTTGTTGCTCAATCAGCAAGGGGATGTGGTGACGCTCAAGTTTGAGTTGGCGTCTGGTCAATCGCTGCAGGTGCAGATGAATCCGTCGGTTTTGCAAGTCATGTTGGCGTTGCTCGACAAGTTGCAGACGGTGGCGCAATGGAGTGTGGGTCTCGATACGGAGAGCGATGCACAGGCGCAGCTCGCCACCCCGACGCCTCCACCCTTGATGCACTGATGGGCACGCGTGAGCGAGCCTTATTTTTTCAAATGCGCCAGGGGTAAAGCCCCGCTGGCCTTGACTTCGCCAAGTGAAAAACTGGTGTGAATGTCTTTCACGTGCGGCAAGTTGATCAACACCTCGCGTGCAAATTGGCTGAAGCTTTCTAAATCTTGCGACACCACTTGCAGCTCAAACGTGCCCGTGCCGCTGATGTAGTGGCAGGCCACGATTTCTGGAATTTTGCGAATCGCAACTTCTAATTTACGTGCCACATCGCCGGTGTTGCGTTCCGCATCCACACGCACAAAAGCCAGCACGCCCAAACCAATTTTGTGACGGTTGATTTCAGCGCGATAGCCCGTGATGTAACCCTCTTCTTCGAGCGCGCGTACTCGTCGCCAACAAGGCGCCGCACTCAAGCCCACGCGCTGCGCCAGTTCTGCATTGGTCAGGCGTGCATCGGCTTGTAGCTCACGCAAAATCGCCAGATCAAATTTGTCGAGTGTCTCCAAGCTAACGCCTCTTTGTTTCGTTTTGTGGAGATTTTAGAAAGAATCTTGCGCAAACAAGGCAATTTAGAGCGTAAAACGCAAACTTTTACCTGGGCTCAAACCCTACACTTTGTGTCAAACACAAAATAAACGGAGACTCCGATGAACGCCCCTTTGCCTGAGCACATTCGCCGCGCCCTCGATACCGTGACACTGGACGACAAATACAGCCTTGATGTGGGCCGTGCTTTCATGAGTGGCGTGCAAGCGCTGGTGAAGTTGCCCATGTTGCAGCGCCAACGCGATGCGCTGCAAGGCAAAAACACAGCGGGCTTCATCAGCGGCTATCGCGGTTCTCCTCTGGGCACGTATGACCAATCGCTGTGGAAAGCCAAGCCCTACTTAGAAGCGCAAAACATTGTGTTTCAACCGGGCGTGAACGAAGAGTTGGCGGCCACCGCGCTGTGGGGCACGCAGCAGCTCGGCTTTTCGCCGCAAGGCAGTAACAAGTTTGATGGCGTGTTTGGCATTTGGTATGGCAAGGGCCCTGGCGTGGACCGTTGCTCGGATGTGTTCAAGCACGCCAACATGGCGGGCACCACGCCATGGGGCGGTGTGTTGGCCGTGGCAGGGGACGACCATGTGGCCAAAAGCTCGACCGCCGCCCATCAAAGCGACCATATCTTCAAAGCCTGCGGCACGCCGGTGTTCTTCCCCAGCAGCGTGCAAGAAATTTTGGATTTGGGTTTGCACGCGATTGCCATGAGTCGCTTCAGCGGCGTGTGGTCGGGCATGAAGACGATCCAAGAAATTGTGGAATCCAGTGCCACCGCCGTGATAGACCCGCACCGCGTGAACATCGTCATCCCAGAGTTTGAAATGCCTGCAGGCGGTTTGCACATCCGCTGGCCTGACACCGCGCTGGAACAAGAAGCGCGTTTGTTTGACTACAAGTGGTACGCGGCACTCGCCTATGTGCGCGCCAACCGTTTGAACCACAACGTGATTGAAGGCCCGAATGATCGCTTGGGCTTGATCGCCAGTGGCAAGGCCTACAACGACACGCGCCAGGCCCTGCTTGACTTGGGGCTAGATGACGATACCTGTCGCCGCCTCGGCATTCGTTTGCACAAGGTGGCCGTGGTGTGGCCGTTGGATGCGCAGCTCACGCGCGAGTTTGCCAAAGGCTTGCAAGAGATTTTGGTGATTGAAGAAAAACGCCAAGTCATTGAATACCAACTCAAAGAAGAGCTGTACAACTGGCGTGCCGATGTGCGGCCCAATGTGTTGGGCAAGTTCAACGAGATCGAAGGCGAAGCCGGCGCACAAGGCCCCTTCGGTGGCGGCGGTGGCGAATGGTCCATGCCCAACCCCAGCGCGAATACCTTGTTGCGCGCAAACGCAGATCTGAACCCCGCGCTGATTGCCAAGGCGATTGCGCAACGCGTGCTCAAGCTCGGTGTGGATGCCGACACCACTGCGCGCATCAATGCGCAGCTGGCCATCATCACCGCCAAAGAGCAGGCCATGACCGCGGTGACCTTGAAAGCCGATCGCATGCCTTGGTTTTGCTCAGGCTGCCCACACAACACCTCGACCAAAGTGCCCGAAGGCTCACGCGCCATGGCGGGCATTGGCTGTCACTTCATGGTGTTGTGGATGGACCGCGACACGCATGGCTTCACGCAAATGGGCGGTGAGGGTGTGCCATGGGTGGGCCAGCAACCGTTTGTGAATGACCAGCACATCTTCGCCAACTTGGGCGATGGCACGTATTTCCACAGCGGCATTTTGGCGATTCGCCAAAGCATTGCGGCGGGCGTGAACATCACCTACAAGCTGCTCTACAACGATGCAGTGGCGATGACCGGTGGCCAACGCGTGGGCGAACGACCAGAAGGCCACAGCGTTTTGCAAATTGCGCAAAGCATGAAGGCCGAAGGCGCGCAACGCATTACTGTCGTGACAGATGAACCCGAGAAATACGAAGGTGCAGGTTTGGTCGAAGGCGTGGCCGTGTTCCACCGCGATGAACTAGATCGCATCCAACGCGAGATGCGGGAGATCTTGGGTTGCACCGTCATCATCTATGACCAAACCTGCGCCACCGAAAAACGTCGCCGTCGCAAACGCGGCACCATGGCCGACCCAGCGGTGCGCGTGCTGATCAACGATTTGGTGTGCGAAGGCTGCGGTGACTGCGGCGTGCAAAGTAACTGCATGAGCGTGGAGCCGATTGAGACAGAGTTCGGTCGCAAACGCACCATCAACCAAAGCAGCTGCAACAAAGACATCAGCTGTGTCAAAGGTTTTTGCCCGAGCTTTGTGACGGTGGAAGGTGGCAGTCTGAAGAAAAAAGCCAAAGGCGTGTCGCGCATTGCGCTGCCCGCATTGGCATTGCCCGAGCCCACATTGCCTGACGCCACGCAAGCGTGGGGCATGGTGGTGGCGGGTGTGGGCGGCACAGGTGTCATCACCATCGGTCAGTTGTTGGGCATGGCGGCGCACATCGAAGGCAAAGGTGTGGTCACGCAAGACGCAGCAGGCCTTGCACAAAAAGGTGGCGCGACGTGGAGTCATGTGCTGATCGCCAACCACCCAGACGACATTCGCACCACGCGTGTGGGTCTTGCCGCGGCGGACCTCGTGATTGGCTGTGATCCCATCGTGGTGGCAGGCAAAGAAACCTTGCAACGCATGCGCGCCGGTCGCACGCATGTGGCGCTCAACGCGCACAGCGCACCCACCGCAGCCTTTGTGCGCAACGCCAACTGGGAAAACCCAGGCGAAGCATGCGTGGCTGAAATCGCGCACACCGTGGGCGCTGAAGGCGTGAGCGCCTTTGATGCCGACCGCGTTGCCACGCAAGTGCTGGGTGACAGCATTTTTGTAAACCCCATGGTCTTGGGCTTCGCTTGGCAAAAAGGTTGGGTGCCGTTGGGGCTGGACGCCTTGATGCGGGCCATGGAGCTCAACGACATGGCCGTGGCGCAAAACAAAACCGCATTTGAATGGGGTCGCCACTGCGCCGTGCATTGGGCTGAGGTACAGGCCTTGTTGTCAACTGCGCAGGTGGTGCAGTTCCACAAGCCTGAGGGTGTGGATGCGCTCATCGCCAAGCGCGTGGCTTTCCTCACCAGTTACCAAAGCGCGGCGTATGCCAACCGCTATCGCGCCGTGGTGGCGCGTGTGCGCACGTCAGAAGCTGCGCTGAACAAAACCACACTCACCGAAGCCGTGGCCCGTAACTTGTTCAAGCTCATGGCCTACAAAGACGAGTACGAAGTGGCACGCTTGCACACAGACAAAGCCTTTTTGCAAAAGATAGATGGCATGTTTGAAGGCAGCTACACGCTCAACTACCACTTGGCCCCACCGCTCATTGCCAAGACGAACACCAAAGGCGAGTTGCAAAAGCAAAAGTTTGGACCGCTCATGCTCACAGGCTTCAAGGTGCTCAAGCATTTCAAGTGGTTCAGAGGTACGGCTTTGGATGTGTTTGGCTACACCCAAGAGCGTCGTACCGAGCGCGCCCTCATCCAGCAATACCAAACCAGCGTCGATGCCATGTTGGGTCAGCTCAACGCCAGCAACCACGCCTTGGCGCTGGAGATGGCGCGAATACCTGAGCAAATCAAAGGCTTTGGCCACGTCAAAGCGCGCCACCTCGCGGCTGCGCGTCAGAAGTGGGATGGCTTGAAAGCACAGTGGTCCGCCCTGAACTGAGAAACTGAGCCAGCCGCATACAATCCGCGGTTGGTCTGTTGGGGCGTTTTGCACCCCGGCAGTCGTCCCTCAATTTGGAGTTTGACCGTGTTGATTTCTTCTGCTTTTGCCCAAACCGCTCCTGCCGCTGCAGCAGGTGGCGACCTCATGACTTCTTTGCAAGGCATGTTGCCCTTGGTGTTGATGTTTGTGGTGTTGTACTTCGTGATGATTCGCCCACAAATGAAGCGCCAAAAAGAACACAAAGCCATGATCGAAGCCATCGCCAAAGGTGACGAAATCGCCACAGCGGGCGGCTTGCTCGGCAAGGTGACCAAGTTGGCCGAAGCCACCGTGACCCTCGAAATCGCTGCTGGCGTGGAAGTGCAATTGCAACGCCAGGCCGTGGTGCAAGTGCTGCCTAAAGGCACTCTGTAATTTTTTAGCCACGAGACGACGAAGCGATCATGAACCGTTACCCCCTTTGGAAGTACGCGATCATCGTGATCGCTTTGGTTGTCGGCAGCCTCTACACGCTGCCTAACTTTTTTGGCGAGGCGCCTGCAGTGCAGGTGTCTGCGGCCAAGTCGTCGGTCAAAGTTGACCTCGCTGTGCAAGAGCGCGTGCAAGCGGCCTTGGCCGCGGCCAACCTCGCACCCGATGTGGTGGCCTTGGACAACGGTTCGCTCAAAGTGCGCTTTGACAGCACCGACAAACAACTCAAGGCCAAGGACGCCATCCAGCAAGCCTTGGTGCCCGATGCCAACGACACCTCGTATGTCGTGGCGCTCAATTTGTTGGCCCGCTCACCCGCATGGCTGACCTCGCTCAACGCTGCACCCATGTATTTGGGTTTGGACTTGCGCGGTGGCGTGCACTTCATGTTGCAAGTCGACATGCCTGCGGCACTCACCAAAAAGGCCGAGTCCTTGGCCGGTGACATTCGTACCGGCTTGCGCGAAAAGAACGTGCGCCACAGCGGCATCAGCCGCAACAACCAAACCATCGAGATTCGTTTCCGCGACATGGATACTCTCGAAGCCGCACAACGCGTGATTCAAGACCAGTTCTTGGATTTGCAAACCACCAATGCCCCTGATGGCGCTGACTTCAAGCTCACCGCGGTGATCAACCCCGTGGCGGCCAAGCGCGTGCAAGAGCAAGCCATCAAACAAAACATCACCACCTTGCACAACCGTATCAACGAGTTGGGCGTGGCCGAACCTGTGATTCAACAGCAAGGCACTGACCGCATCGTGGTGCAACTGCCTGGCGTGCAAGACACGGCCAAGGCCAAAGACATTTTGGGCCGCACGGCCACGCTGGAAATCCGCATGGTGGACGACAGCGCTGAAGCCCGCAGTGCGGAGTTTGGCAACGGCCCCGTGCCCTTTGGCACCGAGCGTTTCATGGACCGCAATGGCCAAGCTGTGATTGTGAAAAAACAAGTCATCTTGACCGGTGAGAACCTCACTGACGCGCAGCCTGGCTTTGACACGCAAAACCAAGAAGCTGCTGTGCATCTGACGCTCGACGCCAAAGGTGCGCGCATTTTCAAAGACGTGACGCGTGAGAGCGTGGGCAAACGCATGGCCATCTTGTTGTTTGAAAAAGGCAAGGGCGAAGTTGTCACCGCGCCTGTGATTCGCAGCGAAATCGGCGGTGGCCGTGTGCAAATTTCGGGTCGCATGAGCACGGTCGAAGCCAACGACACCGCGTTGTTGTTGCGCGCGGGCTCGCTCGCTGCGCCTATGGAAATCATTGAAGAACGCACCATTGGCCCCAGCCTCGGTGCTGAAAACATCGCCAAAGGTTTTGACTCGGTCACTTGGGGCTTTGTCGCCGTGACCGCCTTCATGTGCATCTATTACATGTTGTTTGGTGTGTTCTCTAGCGTGGCCTTGGCCGTGAACTTGTTGCTCTTGGTGGCAGTGCTGTCCATGTTGCAAGCCACGCTCACTTTGCCCGGCATGGCCGCGATGGCCTTGGTGTTGGGTATGGCGATTGACGCCAACGTGCTCATCAACGAACGCGTGCGCGAAGAGTTGCGCAACGGCGCGTCACCCCAGTCAGCCATCCATGCAGGCTACGACCGTGCGTGGGCCACTATTCTTGACTCCAACGTCACCACCCTGATTGCCGGCTTGGCTTTGTTGGCCTTTGGATCTGGCCCTGTGCGCGGCTTTGCCGTGGTGCACTGCCTCGGAATTTTGACCAGCATGTTCTCTGCGGTGTTCTTCTCGCGCGGCTTGGTCAACCTTTGGTATGGCCGTCAAAAGAAATTGCAAACTGTGTCCATTGGCACCGTGTGGCGCGCCTAAGCGCAGGCGACAAGAAAGAGATTTGAGTCATGGAATTTTTCAAAATCCGTAAAGACATCCCGTTCATGAAGCACGCGGTGGCGTTCAACGCTATCTCGTTCATCACGTTTGTGGCAGCGGTGTTCTTCTTGTTCAGCCGTGGTTTGCATCTGTCTGTCGAATTCACAGGCGGCACGCTGATGGAAGTCAGCTACAGCCAACCTGCTGACCTCAATGCCGTGCGCGACCAAATTGCCAAGCTCGGTTTGTCCGACGTGCAAGTGCAAAATTTTGGCACCTCACGCGATGTGATGATTCGCATGCCTGCGGTCAAAGGCCAAAGCTCGGCGCAGCAAAGCGAACAAGTGCTGACCGCACTCAAAGCCAGCGACGCCAATGTGCAGCTGCGCCGCACCGAGTTTGTTGGCCCGCAAGTGGGCGACGAGTTGGCGGCCGATGGCCTCAAGGCCTTGGCCTTTGTGGTGGTTGGCATCATGATTTATTTGGCCATGCGCTTCGAGTGGAAGTTTGCGGTGGCCGCGATCATTGCGAACTTGCATGACGTGGTCATCATCTTGGGCTTCTTCGCGTTCTTCCAATGGGAGTTCTCGCTGCCTGTGTTGGCGGCGGTGCTGGCGGTACTTGGCTATTCGGTGAACGAGTCGGTGGTGATCTTTGACCGTATTCGTGAGAACTTTCGCCGTTTCCGCAAGATAGACACGGTGGAGATCATCGACAACGCCATCACCTCGACCATCAGCCGCACCATCATCACCCACGGTTGCACGCAGCTCATGGTGTTGTCCATGTTGTTGTTTGGTGGCGCAACCTTGCATTACTTTGCATTGGCGCTGACCATCGGTATCTGCTTTGGCATTTACTCGTCGGTGTTCGTGGCGGCTGCCATTGCGATGTGGTTGGGCATTCGCCGTGAAGACTTGGTCAAGCACACGGCCAAAGTGGTGGGTGATCCGGATGATGAAAATTCTGGCGCTGTGGTTTAAACCCTTGCGTGGTCCATCTGAAGCCGGTTCATGAACCGGCTTTTTTGTGCCCGTTTGGCTGGGTGGTCTGACCACGCTTTGTCTTGCAGGTGACTTGAAAAAGGGTTTACCCCTTTGCGACGGTCACGGTCGATGCTTAGCATCCGCGTCCTAGACACACGGACTTCCATCGAAGGCATCAGGTTTGACACGCAACGACTTCATCCTAGAAACCAAGCAACTCACGCGCGAATTCAAGGGCTTCATCGCTGTGGATGGCGTGAATTTGCAAATCAAACGTGGTTCGATTCACGCCTTGATTGGTCCCAACGGTGCGGGTAAAACCACCGTCTTCAATTTGCTCACCAAGTTTTTACCGGTGAGCTCGGGTCAGATGATTTACAACGGCCAAGACATCACGGCCCTCAAAGCAGCTGAAGTGGCGCGCATGGGCATGGTGCGTTCGTTTCAAATTTCCGCTGTGTTTCCACACCTGAGTGTTTTAGAAAACGTGCGCATTGGCTTGCAACGCAAACTCGGCACGAGCTTTCATTTTTGGAAGCCTGAGTCCAGCCTCAACACCTTGAATGAGCAAGCCATGCACTTGCTAGAGCAGGTGGATTTGGCCAGCTTTGCGCAAACTGAAACGGTGCAACTGCCCTATGGCCGCAAACGAGCCCTTGAAATTGCCACGACTTTGGCGCTTGACCCAGAGCTGATGTTGTTGGATGAGCCCACCCAAGGCATGGGTCACGAGGACGTGGGACGCGTGGTGGATTTGATTCGCAAGGTGTCCGCCAACCGCACGGTGCTGATGGTGGAACACAACATGAACGTGATTGCCGATTTGTCAGACACCATCACGGTGTTAGCGCGTGGTTCGGTGTTGGCTGAAGGGCCTTACGCCCAAGTGTCCAAAGACCCGCGGGTCTTAGAAGCCTATGTGGGCACCGTCGAGGAGGCTGCATGAGTACGCCTTTGTTGAAGGTGGCCAACCTGGACTCTTGGTACGGCGAATCGCACATTTTGCATGGCGTGAATTTTGAAATTCACGAAGGTGAACTCATCACCTTGCTGGGTCGCAACGGTGCAGGTCGCTCGACCACCATGAAGTCCATTTTGGGGTTGACCGGTCGACGCACGGGTTCAGTCCAAATTGACGGTGTGGAAACCATTGGCATGCAGACCAACCAAATTGCTCGCTTAGGCTTGGGTTATTGCCCAGAAGAGCGCGGTATTTTCTCCAGCCTGAGCTGCGAAGAAAACCTGATGTTGCCACCCAAGATTGGACCGGGCGGCATGTCGGTGGAAGAAATTTACGAGATGTTTCCTAACCTCAAAGAGCGTCGCCACAGCCAAGGTACGCGCTTGTCAGGTGGCGAGCAGCAGATGTTGGCGATGGCGCGCATCTTGCGCTCAGGTGCACGTATTTTGTTGCTCGACGAAATCACCGAAGGTTTGGCGCCTGTGATTGTGCAAACACTGGGTCGTGTGATTCGCCAACTCAAAGCCAAAGGCTTGACCATCATCTTGGTTGAACAAAATTTCCGATTCGCTGCACCATTGGCGGATCGGCATTACGTGATGGAGCATGGCCAGATCGTGGCCACAGTCCACAAAGATGAGCTCGATAACAAAGCGCAAATGCTGAACGAGTATCTGGGCGTTTAAGCCCTTTTTCAACAGGAGCAAACTATGAAGCGTACTTTCGTGACCTCGGCCATCGCTGCCGCAACTGCTGTCTTTTTGGCAGGTGTATCCACCAGCGCTTTGGCGCAAGGCAAATTGTCCGGCGACAGCGTGAAGATTGGCGTGCTGACCGACATGTCTGGCGTGTACGCCGACTACGGCGGCCCCGGTGCTGTGGCCGCTGCCAAGATGGCGGTGCAAGACTTCGGCGGCAAGATGTTTGGTAAGCCCATCGAAGTGGTCAATGCCGACCACCAAAACAAACCCGACATCGCTAAAAACGTCACCCAACAATGGTTTGACCGCGATGGGGTGGACATGACGGTAGAGAACTTGAACTCGGCCGTTGCACTCACCGTGCAAGCCTTGGGTAAAGAGAAAAACAAAATCACCATCGTCACAGGCGCGGCAACTGCACGTATGACGAACGAAGATTGCGCACCAGGCACGGGCGTGCATTACTTGATGGACACCATTGCTTTGAGCAATGTGGTGGGCAAAGCGATTGTGAAAGACGGCGGCGACAGCTGGTTCTTCTTGACCGCTGACTACGCCTTCGGTCACTCGCTCGAAAAAGACACGGGTGATGTGGTGAAGGCCGCAGGTGGCACGGTGAAGGGCGCTGTGCGTCACCCACTGTCTACGGGCGACTTTTCATCCTTCTTGTTGCAAGCCCAAAGCTCAGGTGCCAAAGTGGTGGGCTTGGCCAACGCGGGTGGCGACACGGTCAACAGCATCAAAGCGGCCGCTGAATTTGGTTTGACCAAGAAACAAAACTTGGCTGCCTTGTTGATGTTGATCACTGACGTGCACGCCATTGGCTTGAACACCGCACAAGGCTTGTACCTGACCGAAGGTTGGTACTGGGACTTGAACCCCGAGACACGTGCGTGGACGCAAAAGTACGAAGCGGTGATGAAGAAAAAGCCTAACTCTAACCATGCGTCTGTGTATTCATCGACCATGCATTATTTGAAGGCGGTGCAAGCTGCTGGCACCGACGACACCGCTGCCGTGATGAAGAAGATGCAAGAAACCCCCATCAACGACATGTTTGCCAAGAACGGCAAGTTGCGTCCTGATGGTCGCATGGTCCACGATATGTATTTGTTCCAAGTGAAGAAGCCTTCTGAATCCAAAGGCCCCTGGGACTACTACAACTTGAAGGGCACCATCAAAGGTGAAGATGCATTCCAGCCTTTGGCTCAAAGCCGTTGCCCTGCATTTGTGAAAAAGTAATGTGTTGACACGACGGGCCGCACGATGCGGTCCGTTTCATTGAATCGGATGTATGACTGAAATTTTTGGCGTGCCTATACAAGCGTTGATGGGGCAACTCATGCTTGGCTTGGTGAATGGCTCTTTCTATGCCATCTTGTCGTTGGGATTGGCCGTGATTTTCGGCATGCTCAACATCGTCAACTTTGCGCATGGTGCGCTTTACATGGCCGGCGCTTTCTTTGCGTGGATGTTGCTCAACTATGCTGGCATCAATTACTGGATGGCCTTGGTGATTGCGCCGATAGGTGTGGCACTCATTGGCGTGGTGATTGAAAAGACCATGTTGCGGTGGTTGCATCAACTCGACCATTTGTATGGCTTGCTGTTGACCTTTGGCTTGGCGTTGATTTTGGAAGGTATCTTCCGCGAGTTTTATGGCTCATCAGGCTTGCCCTATGAGTTGCCAGATGTTTTCCGTGGCGTGTTTGATTTGGGTTTCATGATGTTGCCCAAGTACCGCGTGTGGGTGATTGTGGTGTCCATCGTCGTGTGCTTTGCGACTTGGTATGTGATTGAAAAAACCAAGCTCGGTGCTTACCTGCGTGCAGGCACAGAAAATCCCAACATGGTCAAAGCCTTTGGCATCAACGTGCCCTTGATGGTCACCTTGACCTATGCCTTTGGTGTGGGCTTGGCTGGGTTGGCAGGTGTGATGGCCGCACCGATTTACCAAGTGAGCCCCTTGATGGGCTCCAACATCATCATCGTGGTGTTTGCGGTGGTGGTGATTGGTGGCATGGGTTCTATCTTGGGTGCCATCGTCACCGGCTTGGGTCTGGGTCTGGTTGAAGGTCTGACCAAAGTGTTTTTTGCAGAAGCGTCGACGACTGTGGTGTTTGTCATCATGGCGATTGTGTTGTTGATCCGACCAGCAGGTTTGTTCGGGCGGGAGAAATGATGAACAAACGTTTGATTTATGGCTCCCTGCTGCTGGTCCTTTTGTTAGCGCCGTTTGTGGGCTACCCCATGTTCTTGATGAAGGTGCTGTGCTTTGCTTTGTTTGCCAGTGCCTTTAACTTGCTGATTGGTTTCACGGGTTTGCTGTCGTTTGGCCATGCCATGTTTTTTGGTTTTGCGGCCTATGTGTCGGGCCATGCTGCCAAAGTGTGGGGCATGACGCCTGAGCTCGCCGTGCTGGCTGGCACCTTGAGTGCGGCATGCATTGGTTTGTTCACGGGTTGGTTGGCCGTGCGTCGACAAGGCATTTACTTTGCGATGGTGACCTTGGCATTGGCGCAAATGATTTACTTCTTGTGCGTTCAATTACCGTTCACATATGCCGAAGACGGCATTCAAAGCATTCCGCGTGGCAAGTTGTTTGGTGTGTTTGATTTGAGCAGCGACACCAGCATGTACTACGTGGTGTTGGCTATTTTTGTGGCGGCCTTTGCGTTGATCTATCGCGTGGTGCATTCGCCTTTTGGTCAAGTGTTGAAGTCAGTGCGCGAGAACGAGCCACGTGCTTTGTCTTTGGGCTACAACGTGGACCACTACAAGTTGGTGGCATTTGTGTTGTCTGCTGCCTTGGCTGGTTTGGCGGGCGCCACCAAAGCCATTGCATTTGGCTTGGCCACATTGACCGATGTCGGCTGGCAAATGTCGGGTGAAGTGGTGTTGATGACATTGTTGGGCGGCATGGGCACCATGATTGGCCCATCGGTGGGCGCGGCCATCATCATCACGATGGAAAACTACTTGGCCAGTCTGGGTTCATGGGTCACCATCATCATGGGCTGCACCTTTGTCACCTGTGTGTTGGTGTTCCGTCGCGGCATCGTGGGCGAAATTGAACACCGCTTTGGCGATAAAAAGACTAAGTCGCCTAGATAAGGATCAGTGTGCGACGCGGTCTGCGTCATCGCACAGCTCATCCAACACCAGCGCATCAGGCTCTAGTCCGATGCTCCAGTACACCATCAGCACAATGATCTTGAGGTCATCCAGGTCCATGGGATGACCAGGGATGGCCATGGCCCGATCCAGCACGATTTCGCGCATGTGGGGCGACAGCACGTCGGCAGATTCAAGGAAGTTGATGAAGCCCAGGCATTCGGCGCCCAAGTGGTCTTGCTCGGCCACCGAGTACACGCGCATGCTGTGCGCAGATTCGGTGTGGTGTTCGCGTGCGGATTGGCGGATGTCGATCAGCTCGGTTTTATGCGACGCCAAGTTCAGCTCGTCGAGCCACGACAAAGCTTGTTGGATGTCTTCTACGTTAAAACCAGCAGCACTGAGTTTGCGGCCGAGCTGTTCGAGCTCGGGACACGCATCGCCTCGCCAATAGTTTTCATAGACGAATACGAGCACTTCAAACATGGGGCCAATATACATGTTTTTTATTTCTGTCTCGCGCACAAACATCGGTGTTGACCCTGATCAAGTCACGACCACACGTTGAAACAAACCACCGGGTAGCCGGCCGACGGCACCGTCTAACTCTAGCGTGAGTAGCTGCGCTTGCAGCGTGGCGGTATCTCGCCCACTGCGCGCTTGCAAGGCATCCAAGCTCACGGGGGCATAGCCCATGTGAGCGAGCAGCGGATGTTCTGCAGGGTCAGAGGCGGCGCCATCATCTGCACTTAACGCGTCGGCAAACAAATTCACTTGTTGTTGTGGTGCAAGCTGCAATTCTTCTAGCACGTCATGTGCGTTCTCTACCAACTTCGCCCCTTGGCGAATCAATGCATGGCAACCGTGTGATTGCGTGGCATGGATAGAGCCTGGAATGGCCAACACTTCGCGGTTGAGGTCGAGTGCCATCTTGGCGGTGATGAGCGAGCCCGATTTCAACGCCGCCTCCACCACCAAAGTGCCTAGGCCCAGCGCCGCGATGAGGCGGTTGCGTTTGGGAAAGTTGTGCGCGAGTGGCGCAGTGCCCAGCACGTATTCGCTGATGAGCAAACCGTTGCGTGCAATTTCGTTCGCCAATGTTTGGTGCTGACGCGGGTACACGCGGTCTAGACCCGTGCCGACCACGGCCACGGTGTGCCAATGCTGTGTGCGTGTGGATCCGCCATCGCGAACTTTGCCACCGCGCAACGCCCCTTGATGCGCGGCACCATCCACCCCTAGCGCCAAACCCGACACCACACACAAGCCCGCTGCGCTGAGTGCTTCGCCAAATTGCTCTGCCGTTTGTGCGCCTTGTGGTGTGGGGTTGCGGCTGCCCACAATGGCCAGCGCGTTCCCCAGCGTGCGCTGGGTTTGACCTGCCACATAAAGCATCAGTGGCGGATCTGCCAGTTGCAACAGTTCGGGTGGGTAGTGCGCATCGCCCAAGGTCCACAGCGCGTGGGTGTGCGTGTCGGGATGGTGCGTCAGCCACTGGTGGGTGCGCACGCATTGCACGGCCAGTTCGTTGGGCACAGTCCGCAAGGCTTGCGTTTGCTTCGGCGTCGCCACTTGGCACAACGTGGCTTCGGTTTGTTCAAACACTGCTTGCGGGCTGCCAAAGCAAGCCAGCAATTTGCGCGCGGCATCGTTGCCCACGCCGTCGGTCATGCTCAAGCGCAGCCATGCGCGTAACTCGTCTTTGTCCATGTGCCTCTCCTGAGAAATGAAAAATTCATTGTCAGAATGGGTGTCGCTGGCGTGCACGGCCAACGGTCGAAAATTTCTCAAGTGCTTTAAAGTCCAACCATGACAAGCAAAGGATGCGTATGACCCGCTGGTTTCATCGAATTTTTAAAGCTGTGTTTTGGCTGGTGTTGTCGCTTGCAGCTGGCTTGGGTTTGTGGGTGTTTCATACCCAACCTATGTATGACGGACAACTCAAAAGCGAGGGCTTGCTGCAACCCGTCAACATCAAACGCGATACGGCCGATGTGGTGCACATCCTGGCGCAAAGCAATCGCGATGCCGCGTTTGCTTTGGGCTTTGCGCATGCGCAAGACCGCAGTTGGCAGCTGGAGTTCAACCGCCGTGTGATGCACGGTGAGTTGTCAGAAATTTTGGGCGAAGCCACGCTGCCCACCGACAAGCTCATGCGCACTTTGGGTTTGATGCACGTGGCGCAAAAGCAGCTCGACCTCTTGCCCGTTGAGGTGCGCGAACACTTGCAAGCCTACAGCGATGGCATCAACGCGTTTCATGCCAACCGCCCGCAAGGATTGCCACCTGAGTTCGCGCTGCTGCGCACACAACCTGGTGGTGAAAAAGGCGTGGCCTGGCAGCCCGTAGACAGTGTGGCGTGGTCGTTGATGATGGCGCTGAATTTGGGCGGCAACTGGGGCAACGAGTTTGCGCGCCTGGTGGCTGCGCGCAAGTTGAGCACCGAACAGCTGTGGGATCTTTACCCGCCCTATCCCGGCGAGAAGCCTGCTTCTGCGGTGGACCTGGCCAAGCTCTATCGTGATTTGGGCGTGTACAAAAACGATGCAACGTTGAAGACATCTTTGTCATTGCCGGTCATTGGCGAGCCCGGTTTCAACGAAGGCCGTGGCAGCAACAACTGGGTGGTGGCGGGCACACACACCACCACAGGTCAACCGCTGTTGGCCAACGACCCGCACCTCGCCTTGAGTGCGCCAGCCATTTGGTACTACGCCCATTTGCAAACCCCCGACACCGATGTGATCGGGGCCAGCTTGCCCGGCTTGCCTTTTGTGGTGCTGGGCCACAACGCGCATGTGGCTTGGGGCTTCACTAACACCGGGCCGGATGTGCAAGATTTGTATTTGGAACAAATCGACCCACGCAACCCCACGCGCTACAAAACCCCTACCGGCTGGCAAACGTTTGACACACGCACCGAGACCATCGCCGTCAAAGGCAAACCCGCTGTGACCCATGTGGTGCGCAGTACCCGACATGGCCCTGTGATTAGCGATGCACAAACTGCGCATGGTGAGGTGATCGATATGTCGCGCTTTGTGTTGGCCTTACGCTGGAGTGCTTTGGACGCCGACAACCGCACCTTGGTGGGCGGCCTCAAAGCGCAGCACGCCAAAAGCGTGACTGACTTGTTGAAGGCTTATGGCGACAACCACTCGCCCACCCACAACATCGTCATGGCGGACACCCAAGGCCACATCGCCTACAAAGCCGCAGGCCGTGTGCCGGTGCGCAGCGCAGCCAACGACATTCGCGGCGTCGCCCCAGCCCCGGGTTGGGATGCGCGTTACGACTGGACGGGCTGGGTCGCCTATGCCGACATGCCCGCCGATGACGGCAAAAAAGGCTGGGTCGCCACGGCCAACCAGCGCATCACACCACCCAACTACCCGCACTACTTGGGTCAAGACTGGAACACGCCGCACAGATTTGACCGCATTGAGCAAGTGCTCAAAGCCAAGCCCAAACACAGCTTCAAAGACATGCAGGCTTTGCAAAATGACACCGTGTCGTTGTCCACATTGACTTTGTTGCCTGTGCTCAAAGCCACCCCATCGCAGCACCCGCTGGCCTCGAAAGCGAATCAAACCTTGGAAGGGTTTGATGGCCGTATGGATGCAGACCAAGCCGCACCACTGCTCTTTGCGGTGTGGGCCGATGAACTCACGCGTGGTTTGATTGAACCCAAGTTGGGCGCCGATGTGTTCAAAGCGCAATACGGCAAACGCCATTTCAGGGTGCTGCTAGAAAACGTCATGCAACAAACCAACAACGCTTGGTGTGCGCCCAACACATGCGCCGAGCAATCCACTGCTGCCCTAGACCGTGCGCTGGACCGGATTGCCGCGAAGCAAGGTCATACCCCTGCCCGCTGGGATTGGGGTGACGAGCACGTGGCACTCAGCACGCACAAGCCCTTTGGGCAGGTGCCCGTGTTGCGCGATGTGTTCAGCGTGCGTGTGCCTTCGGATGGCGACATGTTCACCGTCAACGTGGGCCAGTATTGGGCGAATGAAAAGTACCTGCCTTTTGCCAACCGCCATGCGGCATCACTGCGTGTGGTGTACGACCTGTCTGACCTAGAGCAATCGCAGTTCATTTACCAAACGGGGCAAAGCGGTTTGGTGTGGTCAGACAACTACAGCCACATGAAAAAAGAATGGGCCTCAGGCAAATACCGCCCTCTGCGCAGCAAGCCGCAGGCGTGGGCCCATGAGTTGGTGCTCAACCCATAGACCCATATGGCTTAGTGGTTGTGCATCATTGGCATGTCGTGTGCCGCATCAGCGCCATAGCCCAGTAGTGATGGGTCCAACATGCCAGCAATCATGGCGATGTGACCAAACACCAAAAACAAAGCCACGCAAGTGGCGTGCACTTTGCGCTTGTCTTCGTCAGACGCACCTGCGTTGACCAAGCCCAGCTCTTGCAACGCGATGTAGATGAGTGGCAAGCCACCTATCAAATAGCAACCTACGGCAATCACATCAATCACGGTGCGCCACTCGCCCGCTTGAGTGATGGGCAGTACGGCGGTGTTCATCAAGTAGACGATCACGCCCACAAAGTACAAACCCACAGTGATGCCCGCTGCGCGGTTGAGGCTGTGCACCCAGCCTGTGAAATTGCGCGTGAATAGCAGATACAACTCGGTGATCGCCAAGGTCTCGGCTAGCACCACAGGGATGGCCATAAAAATCAACAGGTTCCACGGTTGGTTGACCGCGAGCAGTTCCATGTAATGCGTCATGTTCATAAATTTCTCCAAATAAAGTTCAACAGCCCTAGAAAGGGCGAGTGATTTTTAGTTTTAGAGAAACAGCTTGGGTGGCTTGAACTGCTTGTTAGGGCGGCCTTGTAGGGCCAGTGTTTGAAACACGGGGTTGAACAGCTTTGCGCCATATGCCGCAGTCTGCATATCGGTGTGTACAGCGGCCGTGATGCCTAAGCAGCACAAATGGCCGCTGTGGTTGCACGACTGGGTCGGCGTGTTGTCAGGCTCTTCGCTGCAGGCAGGGTGCTCATGCGCGACGACCGCCTCGATGTTTGGTGCTTGGAAAGTCTCGGCAGGCATCGCCACAGCATGGAACATGCTGCTGAATAAGCTGATGCAGATAAGGAGACAAAACTTGCGCATAAATTCATTTTAGACCTGCCTTTTACAATACGACCATGCCCAAGTTAGACATTCTCCGATTCCCCGACCCCAAGCTTCACACCGTGGCCAAGCCCGTCAAAGAGATTGACGCGCGCATCAAGTCCCTGATCGCCGACATGCTGGAAACCATGTACGACGCCAATGGCATCGGTTTGGCCGCCACGCAAGTGGATGTGCACGAGCGCTTGGTGGTGATTGACACCTCTGAAGAGCGCGACGAGCCCATGGTGCTCATCAACCCCGAAATTACCTGGATGGGAGACGAACGCGTCAAAGGCGACGAAGGTTGTTTGTCTGTGCCCGGTATTTACGACGGCGTCGAACGCGCCACGCATGTGAAGGTCAAAGCCCTCGACGAGCACGGCAAAGAGCGCACCATCGAGGCCGAAGGTTTGTTGGCCGTGTGCATTCAACACGAGCTGGACCATTTGTTGGGCAAGGTGTTTGTGGAATACCTCTCGCCCTTGAAGCGCAACCGCATCAAAACCAAGTTGCTCAAAGCTTTGCGTGACGACGAATAAATGAGTGATTCGCTTCGCGTCATCTTTGCCGGTACGCCCGAATTCGCGGCCGAGGCCTTGGCCAAAATTTTGGCTGCAGGCCACACTGTGCCCTTGGTGCTGACCCAGCCCGACCGCCCTGCGGGTCGCGGCATGAAGCTGCAAGCTTCTGCGGTGAAGCAGCTGGCCGTGCAACACAACATTCCCGTGGCCCAACCGTTGAGCTTACGCCTAGACGGCAAATACCCGGACGATGCAGCCGCGGCACAAACTGCCATTGCTGAAGCCAAAGCTGATGTGATGGTGGTGGCTGCTTATGGCCTCATCCTGCCGCAGTGGACGTTGGATGCACCGCGCTTGGGCTGCCTGAACATTCACGCTTCATTATTGCCACGCTGGCGTGGTGCAGCGCCGATTCACCGAGCCATTGAGGCAGGTGACGCGCAAACCGGCGTGGTCATCATGCAAATGGACGCGGGCCTCGACACCGGTGACATGCTGCTGACCGACGTGCTCGACATCGCCGCAGATGACACCACGGCCAGCTTGCACGACCGCTTGGCCGACATGGGCGGCGCATTGGTGGTGCGTGCGTTGGCAGATGCGCAAGCGGGTAAGTTGCAACCGATGAAGCAACCAGACGTTGGCATCACCTACGCTCACAAAATTGAAAAAACCGAAGCGGCGGTGGATTGGCAACAGTCCGCCGAGACGATCGGTCGACGTGTGCGTGCGTTCAACCCATTCCCCGCAGCCTCGGCGCAGCTGGGTGCAGACGTCATCAAACTGTGGCGTGCCACAGTGGAAAACACCGCACACCACAAACCAGCAGGCACCATGCTAAGTGCTGACGAGCATGGCGTGCGCGTGGCTTGCGGCGAAGGCGTGTTGTGCGTCACCGAGCTGCAACGCGCAGGCGGTAAACGCTTGAACGCCGCCGACTTCTTGCGTGGCTTCCCGCTCTCCGCGGGCCAATGTTTTGAGCCGCACGCGGCACACAAAGTCGCCTGATGTTTTGGCAACGCAAGCTCTACCAACACCCTGAGTTCAAACTCGGCGTGCGTGACCTCACGCCACAAGCCTTTGGGCAAATTGCGTGGGCATTGATGACGGGCGTGGCTTTGGTCAAGTCGGGCATGAGTGTGTTTGAGGCCGTGTTCATGACGCTGGTGGTGTACGCCGGTAGCTCGCAGTTGGCCGCGACCCCGCTCATCGTGGCCGGTGCGCCTGCTTGGGTGGTGCTGGCCGCAGGCTTTTGTGTGAACTTGCGCTTTGTGGTGTTTAGCTTGCACATGCGTGGCTACCTCATGCACTTACCGCGGTGGCCGCGCATCGTGACGGGTTACTTCAACACAGATCCCACCTATGTGTTGTTCACCCGCCGTTTCGCTCACCCTGCCGACACCGACGAACACCGTCTCACGCAAGAAGCCTACTTGGCGGGTTTGAGTTTTGCCAACTGGACCAGTTGGATTTCGTGCAGTTTGTTGGGGATTGCATTGGCCAACGCCATTCCCACGTCATGGGGCCTGGGCTTTGCGGGCATCTTGTGTTTGTTGGGCATTCAATGCTCATTGGCGAGCTCGCGTTTGCGCGTGTTGTCGTCCATCGTCGCGGGCATCGCAGCGGTGCTGGCGTACGCCTTGCCTTTGAAACTCAACATCGTATTGGCCATTCTCATGGCGGTGTTCGCATGCTTAATGGCCGAGCAGTTCAAGGCAGCGAAAGAGAGGCTCGCATGAGCAGCACCGACTTGAACGTGACCGACGCATGGACCCTGTGGGTCATCCTGGGCTTGGCCATCATCACCGTGGTCACGCGCTGCTTTTTCTTTTTAAGCAACACCGAATGGCATTTGCCTCACTGGGCGCAACGTGGTTTGCAATACGCACCCATTGCTGCCTTGTCGGCAGTGGTGGTGCCCGAGATTGTGATGACGCAAGGCGAGTTGATTGCCACTTGGCAGGACGCCCGTATTTTTGCGGCGGCGGTGGGCGTGGCGGTTTACTTTGCGAAGCGCAATGTGTTGCTGACCATTGTGCTCGGCATGGCCGTGTACTTGCCCTTACACATGGGCCTTGGCTGGTAATTCCATCTTTAGAAATGGAATAGGTCGCAGCTGCAGTTAGTTAGCCGCGCACAAACAGGGTGACGAGTTCGTCCGGCCCCACTTGGCGGCTCCAGTGGCCGTGCACCTTGGCGTCAAACGTGGCACCTGCTGGTAACACATCGGCTGAATAAAAGTGTTCGCCTGGACCAAAGATGCGCGACGTGCCGTCTTGCAAAAAGATTTCCATCTGACCTTCCAGCACAAACAACCATTGCGGGTTGTCCGTGCAATGAAAGTCGCTGCGAAACCCCACAGGGCTGCGGCGCAGCTGCATGCCGCTGCTGGGCATGAGCGGTGACAAACGCGCCTGTGGCTTGCCTTCGGACAGCTCTACTGTTTCCTCGCGGAAACGTGCGAAGCCGTCTGTGTCGGTGAAGAGGGTGACTTTGTTAAAAATTGGATTCATAGGGCGCTACTTTAGCGCGCCGCCAGCAACGCGTGTCTTTCGCGCACGAGACAATGAACGCTTGAATTGGCCGTCAGCTTGTTCACAATCAAGGCATTACATAGGAGCATCCCCATGAGCAAAGTAGCAATCGTCACAGGCGCCAGTTCTGGCATTGGCAAAGCATGCGCGTTGGCGTTGTTGGCCGAAGGTTGGCAGGTGGTGTTGGTGGGGCGTCGCGCGGATGCGCTGCAAGCCACCGTGCAAGCCGCAGGCGCCAACGCCAGCCATGCTTTGGCCGTGCCTTGCGATGTGAGCAACGAAGACGATGTGGCCAAACTGTTTGAGCAGGTGCGCGTCAACTATGGTCGCTTGGATTTGCTGTTCAACAACGCCGGCATCTTCTTGCCCGCCACCATGCCCGGCGATTTGTCAGGTGCCGATTGGCGTCGTTCGGTGGATGTCAATTTCAACGGTGCGTTTTATTGCCTCTCGCACGCGTTCAAGTTGATGAAAGATCAGCGCCCACAGGGCGGTCGCATCATCAACAATGGGTCGATTTCTGCCCACGCGCCGCGCCCCGGTTCGATTGCCTACACGGCCACCAAGCACGCCATCACGGGCATGACCAAAGCCGCTTCGTTGGATGGCCGCGCGTTTGACATTGCGGTGGGCCAGATTGACATTGGCAACGTGGCCAGCGACATGACCGAGAAGTTCGCTGCTGGCGCTTTGCAGGCCGACGGGAGCGTGAAGCCCGAGGCCCGCATGGACATGCAAGGCGTGACCGACACCTTCATGGCGATGGCGCGTTTGCCGCTGACCGCCAATGTGCTGTTCATGACGGTGATGGCAACCAAAATGCCGTTTGTGGGGCGGGGTTAAAGCTCTTGAAGAGGACGGCTTGAGTTGCCAATTTCGCGCAAGGCTGAACTTTTAGAATAGGTCTAGTTTTTATTTTTACCGCTTACCTCCATGAACGTCATTCGCTTCTCTGATTTGTGTGCCAACGGCTCGGCCAAAGGCAAACGTGTGTTCATCCGCGCCGACCTCAACGTGCCGCAAGACGACGCAGGCAACATCACCGAAGACACCCGCGTGCGCGCGTCTGTGCCTGCGATTGACATGGCGCTCAAGGCCGGTGCGGCTGTGATGGTCACGTCCCATTTGGGTCGCCCCACAGAAGGTGAATTCAAGCCTGAAGATTCTTTGGCGCCTGTGGCCAAACGTTTGGGCGAGTTGTTAGGCCGCGATGTGCCGCTGGTGGCCAACTGGGTGGACGGCGTCGCCGTTGAGCCAGGCCATGTGGTGTTGTTGGAAAACTGCCGTGTGAACAAGGGCGAGAAAAAGAACAACGACGAATTGGCCCGCAAGCTGGGCGCGTTGTGCGACATCTTTGTGCACGATGCATTTGGCACATCGCACCGCGCCGAAGGCACAACCTACGGTATCGCGCAATACGCGCCCGTGGCCTGCGCTGGCCCTTTGTTGGCTGCTGAGATTGATGCCATCACCAAAGCCTTGGCATCGCCTAAGCGCCCACTGGCTGCCATCGTGGCGGGCAGCAAGGTGAGCACCAAGCTGACCATCCTCAAGAGCTTGGCCAACAACGTGGACCAGCTCATTGTGGGTGGCGGCATTGCCAATACGTTCATGTTGGCCGCGGGCTTGAACATCGGCAAGAGCTTGGCCGAACACGACTTGGTGGGTGAAGCCAAAGCTGTGATTGAGCTGATGAAGTCTCGTGGTGCAGAAGTGCCAATCCCCACCGACGTGGTGACCGCCAAAACCTTTGCCGCAGATGCCGTAGCCACCGTGAAGAAAGCTACCGAGGTGGCCGACGACGACATGATTTTGGACATCGGCCCAGAGACGGCAGCCAAGCTGGCTGCGCAGCTCAAGCAGGCTGGCACGATTGTGTGGAACGGCCCTGTGGGCGTGTTTGAATTTGCTGCGTTTGAGAACGGCACCAAAACCATCGCGCACGCCATTGCCGAATCGAGCGCGTTCAGCATTGCAGGCGGCGGTGACACCTTGGCGGCCATTGCCAAGTACGGCATCGAAAAACAAGTGGGCTACATCTCTACCGGCGGTGGCGCTTTCTTAGAAGTGCTCGAAGGCAAGACCTTGCCTGCATTTGAAATTTTGACCAAGCGTGCAGCGGGTTAATTAAGCCCAATCGTGTCACGCAAAAGCCCCGCAATTGCGGGGCTTTTTTATGACCGTTGCTTTCACACATACGTGCCAGATGGGCTACCTTGTATGGACTGAGTTCATACAAGGTGCGCCATGAGCATTTCTCAATCTATGCCACTTGGTGGCATAATAAAAAGTAAGAGGATTTTTAAAACTCGGCATTTCAGCCGCTGGATGCGCAAAACTGAGCTGACGGATGCATCGCTACGTGAAGCAGTGCGAGAAATGTCATTAGGCTTGATAGATGCAGACCTCGGTGGGGGTTTGGTCAAGAAGCGCGTTGGCATGGCAGGTCAAGGCAAACGCGGCGGGGCAAGAACCTTGGTCGCGACGAATAAAAACAGCCGATGGTTTTTTGTGTTCGGGTTTGAGAAAAACGAACGTGCAAATATCGATGCTGATGAGCTAGAAGCGTTGCAAGAGTTGGCTGACCAGTTGTTGGTTAGAAGTGATGAAGAACTAGAGATGGCGTTAACCGACGGCGCATTAAAGGAAATTTGCAATGAGCACTAAAGCCAAAACGAAAAGCCGATTACTCGAAGCCGCACATGAGACCGCGCAGGATTTGCATCGACTTGGTTTTATTGACAAGCGCAAGATGAGCAAATTCGATGCGCTGTGCATTGCCCCCGTTGCTGACTTTGACAGCGAAAAAATTCGTGATCTACGTCAGAGTTTGCAACTCAGCCAAGCGGTGCTGGCGGCGGTGCTGAACACGAGTGTTTCAACGGTTCGCAAATGGGAGGTGGGTGACAAACACCCAAGTGGTCCATCGCTCAAGCTGCTCAGTTTGTTAGAGCGAAAGGGCTTAGAGGCTGTGCTTTAAGTAGCTCGTTCACCAAGCACAAGCAAACGCAAACAACTGTCGGCTCATGCTGTCTTGGCTCACAGGTCGCCAGCCTTCCGGCACGGGCAGGGCTTTGATGGCGGGGCCGTTGCCCATTTTGTTGGGATGGCTGGTGGCGCTGAGGGTTTTGTATTTACCTTCGGTGCAGTCGTAGTCGATGTTCGATTTGACCGACTGTTGGCCTGTTTTGTCAGGGCTGCTCAGGTCGTACACCACCCACACGCGGCGGTTGTAGCCCATTTTGGTGATGGCGCTGGAGTCAATGTAGACCGTGGCCACTTCGTTGCGTGTGACGGTCACCCACATGGCGTGAGACGCCGCAGAGGCTATGGCCAACAAAAACAAAACGATGAATTTCATGGGTGTGAAGCGTACAAGAAAAAGCCCCGCAAATTCGTGTGAACTTGCGGGGCTTGGAAGGCTTGGCGCTTAGGCCGCTTTCATCGCACGAGGGCTGGTGACTTTGCCGTCATACGTGGTCCAGCTGTCGGTCTTGAAGTCATACAGCTTGCAATCACGGGCGGTTTGCACATACCAACTCCAAGAGAAGGGCTGAACGATGATGCGTTCTGGCAGCAACTCTTCAAGTTTGCTTTGCGCTTGCTTGAGTTTGTAGAGCGGGATGCTCATGTCCAAGTGATGAGCGGTGTGCTCCATGATGTGGTGCATCAACGCGCCGATGTTCAAGGGGAAGGTCAAGTGCACGGTGGTGGACACAAAAGGCGAAGCCTTAGACCAACCCGTGCGCTCTTCGTGCCAAGACACGTCCACATGGGTGTGGTGCACATACACCACGAAACCAATCATGGTTACCCAGAAGAAGAACGGCACCACAAAGCCCATCAACAAGATGTAGCCGATGGTTTGCTCAGTGGCAATTGCGGCCCACACCATGGCAGCCACCCAAGCCGCGCCGAAGGCGGTGATGAGCAAGCAGTCTTTGATGAAGATGGGGCGGCGTGTGGGCATGTTCTTCTCGTTGGGGAACACCATCTTGTTCCACCAGATTTCAATCATGTAGTACAGGCCAGGTGCCCAACCGCTGCGGTAGACGCGGTCTTTGAGTTGTTCCCACTTGCTCAGGGCTGCGAACTCTTCAGGGGTGTAAGGGGCCCACACGAAGTCGAAGTTTTTGAGGTTGGTGTAACCGTGGTGCACCACGTTGTGGCCGATGTCCCACAAGCTGTAAGCGGTCAACGAAGGCAAGAACGCAATGCGGCCCAACCACTTGTTGAGCGTGCGGTGTGGTGTGAGGCTTTGGTGGCAAGCGTCGTGGCCGATGATGAACAAGCGTCCAATCACGAAACCTGCAACGCAACCGCTCAAGAGCTTGGCCCACCAAGATTCAAACAAAACGGTACCGGCCATGAGGGCGGCCCACAGCACGAGGTCAACGACGAGCATCACAATGGCCAGCACAGTGGTGCGCTCGGCCAAAGGAATCAGCCACTCGCGCATGACTTTGCGGTGCGGCATCGGCTCGCCGGGAAGAATGGGTTGGATGTTTGTGGTCATAGGAAATGAATCTTAGGTGGCCTGTGATGATGCGTACTGATTTGCATCAATTAGTGTCAGATTATCGCTGTTCAAGCACACGCACGGGTGTTTACCCGTTAAGTCCTGCGGGGACATAGGGTTCATAAGCAGCTAAAAGAATTCATTCTTGACGCCGTGCTTGGTGAAAACAATGGAATTGGTGACTCTCAAGCATGTAAGAATCAAGCAAACAAAACACATACGGAGATACAGAATATGGCACGCCACGCGACCAAAATTGTTGCTACTTTAGGCCCGGCTTCTAGCGACCCCGCGTTGCTTGAAGCCATGATTCGCGCTGGCGTGAACGTGGTTCGCTTGAATTTCAGCCACGGCAAAGCCCAAGACCACATCGACCGTGCCCGACTGGTGCGCGAAGCCGCCGCACGTGCTGGCCGCGAAGTGGCCATCATGGCCGACCTGCAAGGCCCGAAAATTCGCGTTGGCAAATTTGTAGACGGCAAAGTCATGTTGGAGAACGGCGCCAAGTTTGTGCTCGATGCCTCGCGCACCGAGCCCGGTGATTTGCAAGGCGTTGGCTTGGACTACAAAGAGTTGCCACGCGATGTCAAGCCTGGTGATTTGCTGTTGCTCAACGATGGTTTGATTGTGTTGACGGTTGAGACCGTGCGAGGTGAGCAAGTGCACACCACGGTCAAAGTGGGTGGTGAGTTGTCCAACAACAAAGGCATCAACAAACAAGGCGGTGGCCTGACCGCCCCAGCCCTGACCGGCAAAGACATGGAAGACATCAAAACCGCGATGAGTTTCCAAGCCGATTACCTTGCCGTGAGCTTTCCCAAAAACGCCACCGACATGGAGATGGCTCGTCAACTGGCCAATGTGGCTGGCGCTGAATACAAACACAAGCCGGGCTTGATCGCCAAGATCGAACGTGCCGAGGCCATTCCGTTGCTAGACGAAATCTTGCGTGCCAGCGACGGCATCATGGTGGCGCGTGGCGATTTGGCCGTCGAGGTGGGTAACGCCGCCGTGCCCGCACTGCAAAAACGCATGATCAAGCTCGCGCGTGAGCACGACAAAGTAGTGATCACCGCGACCCAAATGATGGAGAGCATGATCACCAACCCCGTGCCCACCCGTGCTGAGGTGAGTGACGTGGCCAACGCCGTGATTGACGGCACAGATGCCGTCATGCTCAGCGCTGAAACCGCAGCGGGCAAGTACCCACTGGAAACCGTGGAAGAAATGTCCAAGATTTGCGCAGCCGCCGAGGCCGCTGAGGATGTGGAACTGGACGCCGATTTCAAAGGCCAAACCTTCACGCGCATTGACCAAACCATTGCGATGGGTGCTTTGTTCACCGCGCATCACCTGGGAGCCAAAGCCATCGTGGCCTTGACCGAGTCGGGCTCGACGGCGCTTTGGATGAGCCGCCACCGCATTCACATCCCTATTTACGCAGTGACCACCAAAGTGGCGTCGCAGCGCCGCATGGCTTTGTTCCGCAATGTGCGACCTTTGTTGATGGACACCAGCGCCGACCGCGACACCGCACTCGCCCAAGCCGAAGCGCATCTGAAACTGCGCGAAATTGTGGACACCGGCGATGTGTATGCCATCACCTGTGGCGATCCCATGGGCACGCCTGGTGGCACCAACATGCTGCGTATTTGCGAAGTTCGTTAAAGCGCGTTAATGCCTAGATGCACGGCTGAAGGGCCTTCGCGCCTGTCAGCTGAGTGCGAAGCTGCGGCCTTTAAAATTGCCAGCAGTGACACAAGTTTTTAATTTTTGAGGATTCCCCATGGCACTCGTATCGATGCGCGAACTTTTGGACCATGCTGCAGAGCACGGTTACGGCATTCCAGCTTTCAACGTCAACAACTTGGAACAAGTGCAAGCCGTGATGATGGCTGCCGACGCCGTGGGCGCGCCCGTCATCTTGCAAGCCAGTGCTGGCGCACGCAAATACGCGGGTGAGCCTTTCATCAAGCATTTGATTCAAGCGGCCACCGAAGCCTATCCACACATTCCTTTGGTCATGCACCAAGACCACGGCACATCGCCCAAGGTGTGCCAAGGCGCGATTGACCTCGGCTTTGGCTCCGTCATGATGGACGGCTCCTTGATGGAAGACGGCAAAACACCTTCTAGCTTTGAGTACAACGTGCAAGTCACCCAGCAAGTGGTGGCCATGGCGCACAAAGTCGGCGTGTCGGTGGAAGGCGAATTGGGTTGCTTGGGCAACTTAGAAACCGGCGAAGCTGGCGAGGAAGACGGCATCGGCGCCGTGGGCAAACTCGACCACAGCCAAATGTTGACCGACCCAGAAGAGGCCGCGCAGTTTGTGAAGGCCACACAGCTCGATGCCTTGGCCATTGCCATTGGCACCAGCCATGGCGCGTACAAGTTCACGCGCGAACCCACGGGCGACATCTTGGCCATCAGCCGCGTCAAAGAAATCCACGCCCGCATCCCCAACACCCACTTGGTCATGCACGGCTCCAGCAGCGTGCCGCAAGACCTATTGGCCATGATCAACCAATACGGCGGCAAGATGAAAACGACGTTTGGCGTGCCCGTATCGGAGATTCAAGAAGCCATCAAGCACGGCGTGCGTAAGGTGAACATCGACACCGACATCCGCTTGGCCATGACAGCGGCGGCTCGTAAGTTCATGTTTGAGAACCCAGAAAAGTTTGACGCCCGCGAATGGCTCAAGCCCGCGCGCGAAGCCGCCATGAACATTTGCAAACAACGCTATTTGGAATTCGGTTGCGAAGGCCAAGGCAGCAAGATCAAAGGCGACAGCCTCTCTGTCGTGGCGGCCAAGTACGCCAAAGGCGAACTCGCTCAGGTGGTGAAGTAAGCCATGGCTGCACTGCACACTTCTGCCCTCACCTCCTTGCCCTTGCTCGCACGCGGCAAAGTGCGCGACAACTACGCCGTGGGCGACGACCGCATCTTGATGGTGGCCTCAGACCGCATCAGCGCGTTTGACGTCATCATGGGCGAGGCCATTCCAGGCAAGGGCGAATTGCTCACCCAAATGGCTTTGTTTTGGTTCAAGAAACTCGGTCACATCTGTCCTAACCATCTGACGGGCGAAGCGCCTGAGAGCGTGGTGAGTGCAGACGAAGTGGCGCAAGTCACAGGCCGTTCCATGTTGGTCAAGCGCTTGAAGCCCATCCCTGTGGAAGCAGTGGTGCGTGGTTATTTGGCGGGCAGCGGCTGGCAGGAATACCAAGAGAACCAAGCGGTGTGTGGCGTCAAGCTGCCCAAAGGTTTGAAGAACGCCAGCCAGTTGCCTGAGCCCATCTTCACGCCCGCAGCCAAAGCGGCTGTGGGCGATCATGACGAGAACATCACTTACGAACAAGTGGTCGAGATGATTGGTGGCGGCTTGGCCGAGAAGATCAAAACGGTCAGCATTGCTTTGTACGAAACCGCGCGTGACGTGGCGGCTGCCAAAGGCATCATCATTGCCGACACCAAGTTTGAGTTTGGCCTCGATGCCAACAACGACCTCGTGTTGATGGACGAGGTGCTCACACCCGATTCATCGCGCTACTGGCCTGCCGACAGCTATGCGCAGAGTTTCAAAGACGGCGTGAACCCACCGAGCTACGACAAACAGTTCTTGCGCGACTGGTTGGAAACCGCCCAAGTGCAGGGCAAGCCTTGGAGTAAATCACCGCCTGCGCCGCATTTGCCGCAAGAGGTGATTGCCCAAACCGCCGCTAAGTACCAAGAGGCTTGGGAGCGATTGAAAGACTGAGTTTTCATGCACTGAATGACAAAAACCCGCTTGCTACAAGCGGGTTTTTTGATTTTGGGCCGACCCTTGATGCACATATGGTTTGAAGAATGGGCGTTCACCAGCCTTGACAAGCTGATTTATTGTTAATACATTAATTTGTCCATTTCATGCACTACGAATTTGACCCCGTCAAAGACGACAGCAATTTCAAAAAGCATGGCTTGCGTTTGTCTGATGCACAAGACTTTGATTGGGAGTCTGCACGGGTGCTGGAAGACAGTCGGCACACATATGCCGAACCGAGGTTTGAAGCCAAAGGTTATGTGGATGAACGTTTGTGCGTGATGGTGTTTTGTGTGCGTGAGAACGCCGTGCGCGTCATCAGTCTGCGCAAAGCCAATTTACGAGAGGTGAAGAGTTATGCCAAAGCTTAAAGCGGGCACCGTCTTGCCAACGGCACAAGACGATGCTGAGATTGCGATGGGTATTGCTGCCGACGCGAATGCCCGCGAGTTGACGCAGGCCTGGGATCGTCAAGCCAAGCCCGCACACGAGGCCTTGCCAGCGCAGATGTACGAGGCTTTGGTGGCACTGAAGCGACCACGCGGTCGACCAAAAGCGGAAACAACCAAAGTGTTTACAGCCATTCGTTTGGATGCGGATTTGCTCAGTGCTTTTAAGGCCACGGGCAAAGGTTGGCAGACCCGTGTGAACTCAGCGCTGCGTCAATACATCCTTGAGCATCCGCTCAACTGAAAGACTGATCAGTTCAGCGCCATGCTGAGCTTGCGGCGGTAGCGAGAAATCATCTCCAGCACGGGGTCTTCTTGCACCGCGGCCTTACCGGTTAACTCGATGCCGCCTGCGGATTTGCCGAAGGCGGCATCGTCCGTTTTGGGCTTGGGAGGTGTCATCAGTTCCAAGATGGACACATAGGTCTTGCGCGCCACGTCGTTGTGCCATGTCTTGTCGCGCATGATGATTTCTAGCAGCTCGTCCATCGCGGCTTCAAACAACTCAGCGGCAATCAGCACACGGGCTTTGGCCAAGCGCGTGTCGAAGTCGCGTTTGTTTTGCGCGATGGCCGCATCAAACTGCTCAAACGTCCAAGTGGCGTGCTCGTCGGTCGACACAAATTGCAAGGCTTGCAACCAGTAGTTGAGTGCATCAAAGCGCAGTTGCAGGGGAATTTCGCTGAGCTTGGGTGCCAATGCCGCTTGCGCTTCTTCTAGCTCGCCCACAGAAATGAGCAGTTTGACCAAGTTGTAACGGGTTTCGTCGTCAGCCGTGTTGAGGCTCAGTGCCTCTTGCAACTTGGCGATGGCGGCTTGCGCGTCACCTGCGTTGATGAGTTGCTCGGCTTCTTGGGCATCGGCTTGGGCAGCTAGGTCGTTGTCTGATGGCAAATGCTTGTCTAAGAATTCGCGGACTTTGCCCTCGGGCAGCGCGCCCATGAAACCATCTACGGGTCGACCACCCATCAGCAAGATGCAGGTGGGTAGGCTTTTCACGCCAAAGGCGCCAGCCAGCTGCTGCTCGGTGTCAGCGTTGATCTTGACCAGCTGGAAGCGGCCTTGGTAGTCGGCTTCCAGCTTTTCCAACACAGGGCCTAGCGATTTGCAGGGGGCGCACCAGTCGGCCCAAAAGTCCACCAGCACAGGGGTGGTTTGCGAGGCAGCAATCACGTTGGCCTCGAAATTTTCCATCGTCACATCAATCATGGGGGTCCCGTCTTAAAATTCGTTTTTGCTCACACACAGCCACATCATGACCCAGTGCCAAGTCGGTGTCGTCATGGGTTCCAACTCTGATTGGGACACCATGCAACATGCAGCCCAGATTCTCCAAGAATTTGGCATCACTTTTGAAACCCGCGTGGTTTCAGCCCACCGCATGCCTGATGACATGTTTGCCTACGCCGAAAGTGCCACAGGCCGAGGCTTGCGCGCCATCATCGCAGGTGCGGGCGGTGCAGCCCACTTGCCCGGCATGATTGCCGCCAAAACCATCGTGCCCGTGTTGGGCGTGCCGGTGGCCAGCAAACATTTGCAGGGTGTGGATTCTTTGCACAGCATTGTGCAAATGCCCAAAGGTATTCCCGTGGCGACCTTTGCGATTGGCAATGCAGGTGCGGCCAACGCGGCTTTGTTTGCCGTAGCTTTGCTCGCATCGACTGACGCCGCCTTGGCCGAGAAACTGCAAGCCTTCCGTGTGGCGCAAACCGAAGTGGCGCGCAACATGACGTTGCCTCCCCTATGACTCAGGTTATGAGCCAAGCTTTGAAGCCTTTGCTGCCCGGCTCGACCTTGGGCGTATTAGGCGGTGGCCAGTTGGGTCGCATGTGGGCGCATGTGGCCCAACGCATGGGCTACAACACCGCCGTGCTCGACCCCGATGCACAAAGCCCCGCAGGTTTGGTGAGCCATCACCACATCCACACTGACTACTTGGATGCCGCAGGCTTGAAGCAACTCGCCGCTGTGTGCCAAGCGGTGACCACCGAATTTGAAAATGTGCCTGCTGATGCGCTGGCGCAACTCGCTGCCACGCTGCCTGTGTCGCCCGCCGCATCTGCCGTGGCTGTGGCGCAAGACCGTGCGCGTGAGAAAGCCCATTTTGTGACCTGCGGCGTGCCTGTGGCGCCGCATGCGGTGATTGACACGGCGGAGCAACTTGCTGCGGTGAACGACCACCTGTTGCCCGGCATTTTGAAAACCTCCCGCATGGGCTACGACGGCAAAGGCCAGTTGCGCGTGACCACGCGTGACGAGCTCAATGCGGGCTGGGCGAGGCTCGGCAAAGTGCCTTGTGTGCTGGAAAAAATGTTGCCCTTGGCCAGCGAGTGCTCGGTCATCGTGGCGCGTGGCCGTGATGGCGTGATGGTGAACTTGCCCGTGCAACGCAATCTGCACCGCGATGGCATCTTGGCCGTGACGGAAGTGTTTGCAGGCAATGTGCCTGAGGCGCTGGCCAACCAAGCCATCACCGCGGCCAAAGCCGTGGCGCAAGAGTTGAACTACGTGGGCGTGTTGTGCGTGGAGTTTTTTGTGTTGGCTGACGGACAGTTGGTGGTGAATGAAATTGCCCCACGTCCCCACAACAGCGGCCACTACAGCCAAGACGCGTGTGATGTGTCGCAGTTTGAGCTGCAAGTGCGCACCATGGCTGATTTGCCATTGACGCAGCCGCGTTTGCACAGCGCGGCCTTCATGCTCAACCTGTTGGGTGATTTGTGGTTTGCCAATGCCAATGCTGAGCAAGTGGAACCTGCATGGCAAAAGGTGCTGGCCTTACCCGGTACACATTTGCACCTGTACGGCAAGCGCGAAGCACGTGTGGGCCGCAAGATGGGTCACCTCAACATCACCGCCGCCACGCCAGAAGCCGCGCGCACTGTGGCTTTGCAAGCGGCTGATATTTTGGGCATCGCACCGTTTTGATGGTTGTGCCTTAAGCCAAGCCCATGATCCTCAACGGCCAACTCCCCGCATCCATCACCGCTGCTGCGCAAGCTTTGCAACGCGGTGAGCTGTTGGGCTTGCCGACAGAAACTGTTTATGGCTTGGCCGCCGATGCGGGCAATGACGCAGCTGTCGCCAAAATCTTTGAAGCCAAAGGCCGCCCTGCCAATCACCCGCTCATCGTGCATGTGGCCAACGCGCAAGGTGTGCAGCGCTTCGCCAGCCATGTGCCTGACTTTGCACAAAAGCTCATTGCCGCGTTTTGGCCCGGTCCGTTGACCCTCATCTTGCCGCGCCGACCCGAGGTTGCCGCGGTGGCGGCTGGCGAGCAAAACTCGGTGGGCTTGCGTTGCCCATCGCACCCGATAGCGAATGCCGTGCTGCAAAGCGCCCAAGCCTTGGGCGTGTTTGGTGTGGCTGCACCCAGCGCCAATTTGTTTGGCCGCGTCAGCCCCACCACGGCGTCGCATGTGGCGGATGAGTTTGGCGATGACTTGCTCATCATCGATGGTGGCGCGTGCGACGTGGGCATCGAATCCACCATCGTCGATTGCACGCGCGCGGCACCCGTGCTGCTGCGCCCGGGCGTGCTCACGCCGCAGCAACTCAGCGACGCGTGTGGTGTGACAGTCATCACCCCCAGCACGCCTGATGCAGATGCGCCGCGAGCCTCGGGCACCCTGGAGTCGCACTATGCGCCAGCGGCCAGAGTGCAGCTGATGTCGGCGACTGATTTGCAAAATGCCATAGATGCGTATGCGAATGAGACCTTGGCGAGCAATGCCAACGCCTTGCCCCATCCAACGGTCGCTGTGTGGGCGCGCAGCCCCGTGCAAGTGCCTGTAGCCCATGCGAATCACTTCAAATGCCAGGCCATGCCTGCATCGGCACAAGACTGCGCCCACCAACTGTTTGCCCAATTGCGCAGCTTCGACACCCAAGGGGTGGCGCACATTTGGGTCGAAACCCCACCCTTATCCCCCGAATGGGATGGCGTGCGAGACCGCTTGACGCGTGCTGCCACGCCAACTCGTTAAACTAACGTGGTACTCAAAAGAGAGCCTGTGATGAATCCAATTTTTAGCCGAACCCTCAAAGCCCTGTGCTCCGTCATGGCCGCCGCCCTGTTGTCTGCGTGCGGCGGGGCCAGCAGCACCGTAGATCCGTTTGTGGCGACACGTGTGATCGCGTTTGGCGATGGTTTTAACTATGTGGATGCTTCCGGTGCTGGTTTGTCTACAGTGCGAACTGGTGAGACGGATATCACGATTGCAGGGCGTATTGCTGCGCGATATGGCATTGTGGTGAAAGATGTCGCAACGGGTCCGGCTTTGAGTGCAACAGGTGGTTTCAGTTATGCGTCTGATCGCGCCAAGGTGAGCCATGTGGTGACGCAGATCGATACTTTTTTGACCCAAGCGAGTGGTGTGGTTGCCAAAAAAGATTTGATCGTCATTGCTGTGGGTAATTGGGAAGTCAAAGCTGCGGTCGCCAGTGCTACACCAGCCGCCGACATGGACACCGCCACGACAAATTTGGTGACAGCCATTCAACGTCTGACAGCGGCAGGTGCTGAGCATGTTGTCGTAATGCCTGCGATCAATATGGCACGAACACCTTGGGCGGCGACATCGCCGAACAGTAAGTCTTTGGCTGATATTCAGCAGCTGAGTATCACTACCTCCCCACTGCCGGGCTTGAACTCTTTTAATTTCTTACTTCTGACGAAATTGAATGCAGCCTATCGGCAAGATAAAAAACCTGTTTATTTGCTAGATCGTTCCAGCGATTTCAACAATTTTGCAGGCCAATTTGATACCAACGGTACGACACGCATCATCAACGTGAGTGGCTTAGCTTTGACAGCAGACACAGGCCTATACATGCCCGTTTGTACAACGCCGACATCGATGGCGGGTTGCTTACCTGCGGACTTAAGTACGGTCAGCCCGCTCACCGCAACGAGCTATCAAAGCTATGTCTTCGCCGACGACATCAACTTGACACCCTTGGCGAATAGATACCTTGCTGATCGCATGCTCTACACCATGCAAGCTTTTGGTTGGGCGCCTTAAGGCTTAGGCCTTGCGCCCAAAGCGCAAGCGCATCACCAAAATACTGGCAGCCAACACGAGTGTGATGATGTTGGCAATCACCACAGGCCAGGCTTCAATCAGCAAGCCGTAGGCTAACCACAGCGCAATGCCTAGGGTGAACGCGCTGTACATCCCCAACGAAATACCGCTCACATCGCGGGTCTTGAAGGTCAGCCACGCTTGCGGCACAAAGCTGGCGGTGGTCAGGCTGGCGGCGGCGTAGCCTATCCATTCGGTGTCGTTCATTAAGGTTGTCTCCCTGCCCAGTCAATCATGGCGTCTAGCGCAGGACGTGCCGCATTGGCATTGGCGTGGTGCAAGATGGCCACCACCACGAGGCGTTTGCCGCTGGCCGTGTCCACAAACCCGGCCACGCCTGCGACATCACGCAAGCTGCCGGTTTTCAAATGTGCGCTGGCTTGCGCTTTGCTGCGCTTCATCGTGCCGTCAAGGCCTGTCACAGGTAGCGAGCTCATCAGCTCCGACATGGTGGGCGAGGCCCAAGCCACTTGCAGCAAGCGTGCGAGGGCTTGTGCGCTGATGCGCTCTTCGCGGCTCAGGCCTGAGCCGTTGTCAAAGGTGGGCACTTCACCGCCCACGCGTTCACGCCACCAACGTTGCATCACCTCGCGTGAGGCGTCAAAGCTGCCCACGCCGCGCTGTTGTTGGCTGAGCGTGAGGAACACATGCTGCGCCATCACGTTGTTGCTGTACTTGTTGATGTCGCGGATGGTCTCGGCCAAGCTGGCAGATTCCACATTAAAAGTGGGTTGCAAGTTGGTCGGCACAAGGCCGTCGCGCACTTGTCCGCTGAGGTGGCCGCCGAGTTGCTGCCACATGCCGGCGATGGCGCGTTGTGCAAATTGCTGAGGTGCGGCATAGGCGATGGGCCACATTTTTTCGCCGCACACAGCGGGGAAGCTGCCTGCAAAGCGGATGCGTGTCGGGTCGCTCCAATCAGCGCGCAACGCACTGCGGTAGTCACTGCAGTCACCATTGCTAAGGGCTACCGTGGCGGGGAGTTGCACGCCCGCCAATGGTGGCTCAATTTGTACGCGCGCCACATTGGCAGACCGGTCGGGCACGAATTGAATGAGCAGTGATTTGAAGTTGAGCAGCAGCGCATCGGGCGCTGCGTTGTAGGGGCGTAGAGGTTCGCCGTCAAAGCTGGCAGCGTCACGGGCAGGTACTTCAAAGGCGCTGCGGTCGAGCACGATGTCGCCTTGAATTTTGTGGATGCCCAAGCCTTGAATGCGACGCATCAACAGCCACACACGCTCCACCACCAAGCGCGGGTCACCGCTGCCTTTGATGTAGACATTGCCTTGCAGCACGCCATCGCGCACAGGGCCATCCACATACACGGGCGTGCGCCACACAAAGGCGGGGCCCAGGGTGTCGAGCGCGGCGGTGGTGGTGGCCAGCTTCATCAGCGACGCTGGGTTCACACGCACTTGGGCCTGGTGGCTCAGGCGTGGTGTGCTGCTGGCGTGCGTGTCGACCACCATGACGTGGAAGTTGTCGCTCGGCACTTTGGCGCGTTGCAACGCGGCTTGCACTTCAGGGGGCAGTTGGCCGATGTCACCCGCCGTGTGTTGGGGCGGCTCGCTGCGTACCGCTTTGGAATGCGGGGCTGCATGCGCCTGCAAAACTGTGGCGCACATCATGGCAACCGTGAATGCACATGCCAAAGACCAAGGCACAACATGCCATCGTGCAGAGCTGGTGCGGCGTGCGAGTGGGTTCAAAGAGGGCAAGTGCAGAGGAGTCATAGGCAAATTATCACGGCTGGGATAATCACGCCATGCACACCCACCAGTGGCTGGCTTTAGAGACCAGCACCGACACCCTTTCTCTTGCGGTCGCACGCGGCACGCAGACATGGACGCACACCAGCGCAGGCGGTGCGCTCACCTCTACGCACATGATTCCGCAAACCTTGGCGCTCTTGAAAGAGGCAGGGTTGACCTTGGCCGATTTGCAAGCCGTGGTGTTTGGTCGTGGGCCGGGCGCGTTCACGGGTTTGCGCACCGCATGCTCGGTGGCGCAGGGTTTGGCCTTTGGTGCGGACTTGCCGGTGTTGCCGATTGACACTTTGTTGGCTGTCGCTGAAGAGGCTCGCGTGGCGAATGCTGCAACCGCTGCCCAGCCTGTGACCCGCGTGTTGGCCGTGATGGATGCGCGCATGGAGCAGGTGTATGTGGCGGCGTATGAGTTCACGCCAAACGCCATGCAAGGCACATGGCGCTGCGCGCAAGCACCCGAGTTGCACAGCCCCGAGTCATTGCACTGGCCCGCTGAGTGGTCGCAAGACAGCTTCATTGCCGCAGGCAATGCATGGCCCGTGTACGCAGGCCGTTGGCCCACCGCATTCACGGCACCTCAAGTGATGGCTTTGCCCACCGCCGCCGCGCTGCTGCGTCTTGCCCCTGCGGCGTGGACGGCCGGCGCCGCCGTACCGCCCGAAGAAGCGTTGCCACTCTACATCCGTGACAAAGTGGCGCAGACCACCGAGGAGCGGATGCAAATCAAAGCACAACAAGCCGCTGCCCAATGAACGCCGTTTTGAAACCCGAAGTACGCCTAGAGCCGCTGACCGAAGCGTTGCTCGACGACGTGCTGCGCATCGAAAACAGTGCTTATGCCCACCCGTGGACGCGCGGCAATTTTGCGGACTCGCTCAAGTCGGGCTACCAGTTGCTGGCGTTGATGGGCGGTGCCACGTTGATTGGCTACTTTGTGGCCATGGAGGGCGTGGAAGAAGTCCACTTGCTCAACATCACCGTCGCGCCTGAATTTCAGGGTCAAGGCTATGGCGTGCTCATGCTCGATGCCTTGTCGGTGTGGGCGCGCAGTCGTCACGCCCAATGGCTGTGGCTAGAGGTGCGTGTGGGCAACACCCACGCCATGCAGGTGTACGAACGCTATGGCTACCGTCGCGTGGGCGAACGCAAAAACTACTACCCTGCCGACCAAGGCCAACGCGAGCACGCGGTGGTCATGTCGCTCAAGCTGTAAGCTACACACCATGACCGACACCCTGCACCTCGACAAACGCCAACGCGCCATGCTGGCCGAGATGGGCGTGCGCGTGTGGTCGCCCATGTCAGAGGCTGCCGTCATGGGCGCACCCGCTGTGGAAACTTTGGTGGTCGACACATCCGCATCCGCGCCTACCGACGTGGTGATGCAAGCCCATGCCGAAGAAGCGCACAGCTTTGCTGCTGCCAGCGAATTGGCCACGCAAGCCATTGCCAACGCCGCAGGCCATGACACCGCAGCGCGACAAATGCCTGCGCCAGTGGCCAAGGCAGAGCCTGCCCCCATCGTCATTCAGCGCCCCGAAGGCATCGACCAAATGGATTGGTCAGCCTTGCACAGCACGGTGTCGGGCTGCCAAGCTTGCACGCTGTGCAGCTCGCGCAAAAACACCGTGTTTGGCGTAGGCGCTCCTGCGGTTGAAGGCCAAGCGCCGCAGGTGGATTGGCTCATCGTGGGCGAAGCCCCGGGCGAAAACGAAGACTTGCAAGGCGAACCATTTGTGGGCCAAGCCGGCAAGCTGCTCGACAACATGCTGGGCGCTATGACCTTGTCACGCACCGGCGAGCGCACGGCAGAGGGCGGCGGTGTGTACATCGCCAACGTACTCAAGTGCCGCCCACCTGGCAACCGCAACCCCAAGCCTGAAGAGGTGGCGCAGTGTCTGCCTTACCTTGAGCGTCAAGTGGCGTTGCTGAAGCCCAAAATGATTTTGGCCATGGGCCGCTTTGCGGTGCAGGCCTTGTTGCGCGACACCGTGCCCGAAGTGGAAACCACGCCGCTGGGCAAACTGCGTGGCCGCGTGTACCAGTATCAAAACTTGCCGGTGGTGGTGACGTACCACCCTGCGTATGTGTTGCGTAACTTGCCAGAGAAGTCCAAGGTGTGGGCTGATCTTTGTTTGGCGATGGCTCACCTTAAGGGCACTGAGTAACTGTTTTACGAATCAAACTTTTGTAGGTCGCAGTCTGTGGGTAGAGGCAGTGGGCAGGTGACGATTTCTGGTACCCCAGCATGAGGAACCTGCCCACTGCCTCTGCCCGCAGCGAGCTCAGCAACAAAAGCTAAGCAGAAGACCGCGCTGGCCAAAGAACAGAGGCAATCGCCACCACCATCAGCACGACCGCAGTCCAGTCTTGCCAGTGCAGCACCTCACCCAGCCACCACGCGCCGCTGAACACGCCCAACACCGGAATGAACATCACGCTCAAGGTGGACGCCACCGGCGGCAGCCCACGTGCCAACGTCAACCAAGCCGCTTGCGCAAACGCAAACACCCCCAGCGCGTTGTAAAGAATCGCCCACTGCGTGCTGGGTGCAGGCATGTACCAACGGTCTTGTTCAAACACGCAAGCCAGCACCGTGAGCAACACCGTGGTTAGGCTGGTCATCCAAAACGCGATGGTCAGCGTCGGCACGTCCATGGGTGTGTGGCGCAAGCGTTGTGTGCCATAGGCCCAAACAGCGGCAGCGATTAACACCATCAGCACCCAAAACGGTTGACCAGACAGATGGTTCAATTCATTCCAAAGTAGCAACAACACGCCCACACCTGCTGCCGCCACGCCGAGCCACTGGCGCGCACGCAGCGGTGCGTTGAACCAAAACACGCCCCAGATGGCCGAGAAGATAGGCATGGTGTAACCCAAGATGGCCGCGCGTCCGCTCGACAACATGGGCAACGCCAAGATGACCAACACGTGCCAAACGAACAGATTGAAAAACGCCAGCTTCAACAGCTCCCACCAGTGTGCGCGGGGGATGCGCAGCGGCACTTTCATCAGCACCAGCGCAAGGCCCAGCACGGGCAAACCAATCAACATCGACAAGCTGCGAAACGTCAGCGGTGGAAACCCCGTCACGCCAAATTTCATGATGGGCCAGTTGATGCCCCACACCAGTGTGAGCGTGATGAGCGTCCAAAGTTGGCGACGGGTGAGTTTGGGCAGGGCTGACATGGGATGCATGGTAAGCCTTCTAAAATCACCGCATGACCTTCCTTGACATGCTTAAAGGCGCAGAGCGCCAAAACAACTCCATGCTGTGCGTGGGCCTCGACCCCGAACCCACCAAGTTCCCAGACCGCATCAAGGGTGACTCGAACAAGATTTACGACTTCTGCGCTGCCATCGTCGACGCCACGGCAGATTTGGTGAACAGCTTTAAACCCCAAATTGCCTACTTTGCCGCGCACCGCGCCGAAGGCCAGTTGGAGCGTTTGATGGAACACATGCGCCGCGTCGCACCCCATGTGCCCATCATCTTGGACGCCAAGCGCGGCGACATCGGCAGCACGGCCGAGCAATACGCCATCGAAGCCTTTGAGCGCTATGGTGCCGATGCCGTGACCCTCTCACCCTTCATGGGCTGGGACTCGGTGGCGCCGTATTTGAAGTACCACGGCAAAGGCGCGTTCTTGCTGTGCCGTACCTCCAACCCCGGCGGTGACGATTTGCAAAACCAACGCCTTGCGTCTGTGGATGGCCAGCCCTTGTTGTACGAACACGTGGCACGTTTGGCCCAAGGCCCTTGGAACCTCAATGGTCAATTGGGCTTGGTGGTGGGCGCGACTTACCCCAAAGAAATTGAACGTGTGCGTGAACTCGCACCCACCGTGCCTTTGTTGATTCCCGGTGTGGGCGCACAAGGCGGCGATGCGGTGGCAACGGTCAAAGCAGGCTTGCGTGTGGCCAATGGCAACACCACAGGCCCCATCATCGTCAACTCATCGCGTGCGATTTTGTATGCGTCTAAGGGTGATGACTTTGCAGATGCTGCGCGTCGTGTGGCGCTGCAAACGCGTGAAACCTTGCAGGCTGCAAAAGCGGTTTAGGCATCCACGCGATCAGATGCGGATTAGCGGGTGCTGGGGTGTTCTGAAATGAACTGACGCAGGGCGGCGTCAATTCTTGTTTGCCAGCCGTCGCCGCTGGCTTTGAAATGGTCAATCACTTCTGACGACAGGCGTATACCCACGCGCACTTTCGTCACTTCGGCTTTCGGGCGACCACGAGGGGTGAGCAATGCATCGCTACGTACCTTGCTGAAAATTCCCGGCAACACCTCATGCGCAGGACGCGCCTGCGCAAAATCCTTGGCTGTCCACGCGGGGTTGTCAGTGTCGGGTGTGTTCGGTTGAATTTTGCGATTGCTCATAGTGTTTGACCTCTCTTGCATTGGCTTTGCGAAGGCTGATGACATGGACTTTGTCATCTCGCGGCGTGAACACTAGGGCATGCAGTCGCCCATGAATGAGTCCAAGCAGCTGAAATCGGCGCTCGCCGTAATCCTTGCGCACATCATCGGTGCGGGTCACGAATAAATGCAGGGATACGAATTACAAACTTTGAGGCTTGGAGTTAATTGCCGTAAACCGTTCACGTAAATAAGCCACGATGGCATTCGAATCCTGCAACCAACGAACTTGACCGCTTGCTTCGACAATCTTCAAGCAAGGCACTTTGGTGGCACCGCTGCCTTGCAGCAGTTCGTCGCGGTTTGCGGTGTTGTGCTGTGCATCGCGCTTGTCGATGGACAGCGACAAACGGCGCATTTCTTGGCGCACCTTGATGCAAAACGGGCAGGTGCTGAATTGATACAAAGCCAAGCTTTGGCATTGCAGATCGACCGCGGCTTGTGCCTCAGTGTCGCGCTGCACGCCCTTGGGTTGGGTGAGGTGCTCTTTGAGCAACATGATGGGCCCCAGCACAAGGCGCAGGGTTTTGAAAAAGGTACGGATGACAGGTTTCATGGGATGGAATGGTAAGGCTTGATGCGGACCCAGCCGTGCGGTCGTGGACAATGGCGTTTTTCATTCAAAGCCTAGCCATGCAAATCATTCAAGACACGGCCGTCACCCTCAAATACCAAGTCACCACTCCCGCAGGCAAGCCTTTGGACTCGGGGCATTTGTCGTATCTGCACGGCGGCTATGAAAACATTTTTCCCAAGGTCGAAGCCGCACTCAATGGCCAAGCTGCCGGTTTTGCTGTCACGCTGGATTTGAGCGCAGAAGATGCCTTTGGCGAGCGCGACGAATCCTTGGTGCGCGTCATCCCTAAATCCGAATTTCCACCCGGCGTGAAAGTGGGCGGGCAGTTGCAAGGCGCAGGCGACGACGGGCAGCCACGCGTGTTCAATGTGGTCAAAATCAAAGGACCCGAAGTGCACCTAGACGGCAACCACGAGTTGGCGGGTCAAGCGCTGAACTTTCGCTGCACCGTGACGGATGTGCGCGCCGCCACGGCTGAGGAAATTGCCCATCGCCATGTGCACGGCACGCATGGGCATCAGCATTAACAGCTAAAGCGCTCGCGCACTCAGCTTGGCAACAAGCGCTTTAAGTACTTGCCTGTAAAGCTCGCAGGGTTGGCCGCCAAGTCTTCTGGCGTGCCCACACCCACCACCGTACCGCCCCCGCTGCCGCCCTCAGGCCCCATGTCAATCAGCCAGTCAGCGGTTTTGATCACGTCGAGGTTGTGTTCAATGATGACGATGGTGTTGCCTGCATCGCGCAGGTGTTGCAGCACTTTCAGCAGCAGCGCAATATCGGCAAAGTGCAGACCTGTGGTGGGCTCATCCAAGATGTAGAGCGTGCGGCCTGTGTCGCGTTTGCTTAGCTCCAAAGCCAGCTTCACGCGTTGCGCTTCACCGCCGGATAGCGTGGTGGCGGCTTGGCCGAGTTGCAGGTACGACAGGCCCACGTCCATCAAGGTTTGCAGCTTGCGCGCGATGTTGGGCACGGCGTTGAAAAACGCCAAAGCCGCTTCAACGGTCAGGTCCAAGATTTGCGCGATGTTTTTGCCCTTGTACATGACCTCTAGCGTTTCGCGGTTGTAGCGCAAGCCGTGGCACACATCGCAAGGCACATACACATCGGGCAAGAAGTGCATTTCCACTTTCACCATGCCGTCGCCTTGGCAAGCTTCGCAGCGGCCACCGCCCGAACCTGCGGCCACGTTGAAGCTGAAACGCCCCGGGCCATAGCCGCGTTCACGCGCCATTGGTACTTCGGCCATCAACTCACGAATGGGTGTGAAGAGGCCCGTGTACGTGGCCGGGTTGCTGCGTGGTGTGCGGCCAATGGGCGACTGGTCGACGTTGATCACTTTGTCGAAATAGTCGAGGCCGGTGATGTCATCGTGCGCGGCTGGCTCGTCGTGCGCACGGTGAATGGTGTGCGCGGCAGCGGTGTACAGCGTGTCGTTGACGAGCGTGGATTTGCCCGAGCCCGACACACCCGTGACGCAGGTGAGCAAGCCCACAGGGAAATCGGCGGTGACGTTTTTCAAGTTGTTGCCACGCGCACCACGGATGCGAATGACTTGGTGCGCCGACGCATCTTTGTGCAGCTTGCGTTGGAACTTCAGCTCTTCTGCCTCCACCGGCAAGAAGGCGTTGCGTTTGGCTGGCACGTCGATGCGCAGCGCTTGCGCCAAGTAGCGACCCGTCAGAGAGTTGGGGTTGGCTTCAATCTCAGCCGGTGTGCCGCGTGCCATCACTTGGCCGCCGTGCACGCCCGCGCCGGGACCCATGTCCACGCAAAAGTCAGCGGCGCGAATCATGTCTTCGTCGTGCTCCACCACCAACACGCTGTTGCCGATGTTGCGCAGGTGTTTGAGGGTGTCGATCAGACGGTCGTTGTCGCGCTGATGCAGACCAATGCTGGGTTCGTCCAGCACATACATCACGCCAGTCAGGCCCGAGCCGATTTGCGAGGCCAAACGAATGCGCTGCGCTTCGCCACCCGACAAGGTGTCGGCACTGCGGTCGAGGCTGAGGTAATTCAGGCCCACGTCGTTCAAGAACTTCAAGCGTGAGGCAATTTCGCGCACCACCTTGTCTGCAATTTCGGCTTTGGCGCCGTGCAATTGGAGCGTGTTGAAGTAGCCAAAGCATTCGCCCAGCGTGGTGTGGCTGATGTCGAAAATGCCGCGCATTTGCGCGCCTTCACCAATGCGCACGTTGCGCGCTTCACGGCGCAGGCGCGTGCCGCCGCAGGAGGTGCACGCACGCGAGCCACGGTAGCGCGACAGGTCTTCACGCACCACCACCGAGTCGGTCTCGCGGTAGCGGCGCTCCATATTGACCAAGATGCCTTCGAAGGGGTGCTTCTTGCTCAGCTTTTTGCCAGAGCCGTTTTCAAGGCTGTAGTTGAACTTGATGTCTTCTTCGCCCGAGCCATACAGCAGCACTTGGTGTATCTCGGGGCTGAGGTCTTCGTAGGGCGTGTCGAGGTCAAACTTGTAGTGTTTGGCCAAGCTCTCGAGCAGGGTGAAGTAATGCGCATTGCGGCGGTCCCAGCCTTTGATGGCACCGCTGCCCAAGCTGAGTGACGGAAACGCCACCACGCGTGCGGGGTCGAAATAGTCTTGATGACCCAAACCATCGCACGAGGGGCATGCGCCCACGGGCGAGTTGAACGAGAACAAGCGCGGCTCAAGTTCGCTGATGGAGTACGTGCACTGCGGGCAAGAAAACTTGGCGTTGAACGCATGCTCCACACCCGTGTCCATCTCTAGCGCGATGGCGCGGCCTTCGGCCAAACGCAAGGCGGCTTCAAAGCTCTCGGCCAAACGTTGGCGCAAGCCGGGTGGCGGTGCAGCCACTGCAACGTCGCCAATGCTGGGTGCGGCCACAGGTGCGGGAGCTGCTGGCGCTTCGTGGCGCACCTTGATGCGGTCCACCACCACGTCGATGTCGTGCTTCTCGGTTTTCTTCAACTCGGGCAGTTCGTCGTATTCGTACACCTTGCCCTCGATGCGAAAACGCACATAGCCCTGCGCTTGCAGTTGCGTGAAGATTTCGCTGTACTCGCCCTTGCGGTTGCGCGCGATAGGCGCGAGCAGCATGAGCTTGGTGTCTTCGGGCAGCGCCATCACAGCGTCCACCATTTGCGACACGCTTTGCGCTTGCAGCGCCAAGTTGTGGTCGGGGCAATAAGGCGTGCCTGCACGGGCAAACAGCAAGCGCAGGTAGTCGTGAATTTCGGTCACCGTGCCCACGGTGGAGCGCGGGTTGTGGCTGGTGGCTTTTTGCTCAATGCTGATGGCGGGTGACAGGCCCTCAATCAGGTCCACATCGGGCTTGTCCAAGCGGCCCAAAAATTGACGGGCGTAAGCCGACAAGCTCTCTACATAACGGCGCTGACCTTCGGCATACAGCGTGTCAAACGCAAGGCTCGACTTGCCCGAACCCGACAAACCCGTGATGACCACCAGCTGATTACGCGGAATGTCGAGGTCGATGTTTTTCAGGTTGTGCGTGCGCGCCCCGCGAATGCTGATGTTTCGCATGGCAGAGGGGTGGTTCAGAGCCTGGCCTAGATAGGCGCCGTCATCGATGGGTTTGTTCACGGGTCAGTCAAATTGAGGGCAACCCGCCATGATAGTGGGAGACGTGTGTTTGGGGAGGGCTGGGTGTGGATGTGTTGCTGAGAGGAAGAGGACTTTATTGATTGCTTAAATATTAATTAATTCAAATTACAAAAAATAAATTTATTATGAAAATATGGTTGGTGAGGCTAAACAAACCAATCCAAGCATGCGGTGCAAGTTTCGCAAGATATTGCATTGATTCATAATTACAACGTAGTTACATTTAACATATGAGTGTTCTTCACTTTGAATGGGACGAGACAAAGGCCAAAGCGAATGTCAAGAAGCATGGCGTCAGTTTTGATGAGGCCAAAACGGCTTTTCTGGATGATCACGCAAAGCTGATCTCTGACCCTGACCATTCAACGGCAGAGGAGCGTTTTGTTTTGCTGGGCTACAGCGGCAGTTTGAAGTTGCTTGTGGTGTGTCATTGCTATCGAGCGACGGGGCATGTCATCCGCATTATTTCCGCAAGAAAAGCGACACGCCAAGAAGCCAACGTTTATGAAAGGTGAACACCATGCGTGCTGAATACGATTTTTCTAAAGCAACCAAAAATCCCTACGCTTCCCAACTCAAGAAGCAAATCACGATTCGTTTGGACGAAGAGAGCATCAACTACTTTAAGTCGATTTCTACAGACGTGGGTATTCCATATCAAAGCTTGATTAATTTGTATTTGCGCGATTGCGCAGCATCGAACCGCAAGCTCAACCTCAAGTGGACGCGTTAAGTACTTTTCTGCTCGCTTGAGCTATTTCATCGCGCACCGCCAGCGCTCTGAAGGTCTCTAGGAATGCAGGACAATGGCAGGCTGTGACGATCAACCTAACCCCCGACCCCACGCTGGACGATAGCCCCACCATGACGCGCACCGAGTTGCGCGCCAGTGGCTCGCTCGCGTCCATCTTTGCCTTGCGCATGTTGGGCTTGTTTTTGGTGTTGCCTGTGTTTGCGCTGGAGGCGCGCAAGTACCCGGGTGGGGATGACCCCGTGCTGATTGGCTTGGCCATGGGTATCTATGGTCTGACGCAAGGTATTTTGCAAATTCCGTTTGGTATGGCGTCTGACCGCTTGGGGCGCAAGCGGGTGATTATTTTTGGTTTGTTGGTGTTTGCGTTGGGCAGCTTGGTGGCTGGCGGGGCGGATACCTTGATGGGGGTGTTGGCCGGTCGCGCGTTGCAAGGCGCAGGTGCCGTGTCTGCCGCTGTCACGGCTTTGTTGGCCGATCTGACGCGCGATGTGGTGCGCACCAAAGCGATGGCCTTGGTGGGGGCGAGCATCGGGCTAATGTTTGCTTTGTCGCTGGTGGTGTCGCCCGTGATTGCGGCGCACATTGGGTTGTCGGGTTTGTTTGTGTTGACGGCCGTGCTGGCGCTGTTGGGCACAGCCGTGGTGGTGTGGGGTGTGCCTGCCGAACCTGAGGTGCACAAAGACGCTGCCCGTGGCGGTCTGCGCCACGTGCTGTCTAGCCCCGCGCTGCTGCGCTTGAACATTGGTGTGTTTGTGTTGCATGCGGTGCAACTGGCCATGTGGGTGGCGATTCCTGCTTTCTTGGTGCAAGCCGGTTTGGGCAAGGACGACCATTGGCAAATCTATTTGCCCGCCGTGCTCGGCTCATTCGTGTTGATGGGCGGTGTGTTTCCGCTAGAGCGCCGTGGCTATTTGCGTGCCGTATTTTTAAGCGCTATTGCCTTGATTGCTTTGGTGCAAGTGGCGCTGCTGTGGGTGTCATCTGGCGCGCCCAGCATCCCCTGCTTGGCTTGGTTGTTGTTTGCATTCTTTTGTGGCTTCAACGTGTTGGAGGCCACGCAGCCCAGTTTGGTGTCGCGCATTGCACCGGCTTCGTCGCGTGGCGCGGCCATGGGTGTGTACAACACCTTGCAATCGTTGGGCTTTTTTGCAGGTGGCGTGATGGGCGGACAACTCGTCAAAAGCTACGGCACACAAGGCCTGTTTTTAACTTGCGCGGCACTCATGGTGCTGTGGCTGGTGGTAGCTTGGCCCATGGTGGCGCCCAAGCGTCCAGCGCATTCCGCAAAGACCCCATAATTAGCCCCTATCTGGAGGAATTTACCCATGGCATCCGTTAACAAAGTCATCCTCGTCGGCAACTGCGGCCGCGACCCCGAAGTGCGCTACCTGCCCAGCGGCCAAGCCGTGGCCAACGTGAGCGTGGCCACATCGAGCCGTCGCAAAGACAAAAACAGCGGCGAGATGATTGAAGACACACAGTGGCACCGCGTCACGTTTTATGACCGCTTGGCCGAAATCGCTGGCGAATACGTCAAAAAAGGCCGTCCCATTTACGTGGAAGGCCGCTTGAAATACGGCGTGTACACCGACAAAACCACAGGCGTGGAAAAAAACACCGTGGACATCATTGCGACCGAGTTGCAACTCTTGGGCGGCCGTGAAGGCATGGGTGGTCCCAGCGGTGGTGGTGAAGAAGGTGGCGGTGGCTACAGCCGCCCAGCGGCAGCACCCCGCGCCGCAGCACCTGCCGCACAACGCCCAGCGGCCCCTGCTCCCGCCAAGGGTGGTTTTGACGACATGGACGACGACATTCCATTCTGACGAAACCGTTTAACCAGACTTAGTCAAACAACCCCGTCAGCCCCGTGCTGCCGGGGTTTTTCTTTGCAATCGACGATTTAGCCCTTCAGTTTGTATTGCAAATTGTCCAGATCCCAATCCGTATTTTTGGCGTGAATTTCAAGAAAGTCGCGCATCAGTGAACCTGCTTGTTGTTGCGTAATTTTGTACATCGTGACTAACAACTTGCGATTCACATAACCATGCGCCGTGCAGGCGGACATCACCAAAGCAATTCGTTGTTCTAAATCAGCCTCGGCCAAGGTTTTTAAGTTTGTTGGGTCATTACTTTTCATATGCGAGTCCATATGAAAAAGTTTAGGTGCGCATGTGTTTTCTTGAGGGGGTGGATGACGTTAATTGGAGGAACTTACTACCGCTATTTCTCTTTTTTTAACAAGATTTATGTTCGTGTCGGGTCAACATATCTCTACGAAATTTAAGTTTGAAAGCGTTTAGCGTGAGGAGCAATCAAATCAACGTGCGGCAATTAACACACATCATGTCCAACTTAGCTGAGTTGTATGAGTGGGAATTAGATAACCTGCCTTTGTTACGAACCTTAACGGGACGTCATCTTTACTTTGGACTCGCGCGACGTGCCGTCTGCGAACGTGAATTGCTATCGGGCGCGCTGAAAGAAATCATGGGAGGCGCAGAGTTCACAGACAAGGCTTTGAGAATACGCCTCTATGAGATGCAGCAAGCGGGCTTGATCGAGTCTGTGCGTGGGACTCACGACGCCAGATCGAGGCACTTAATGCCGACGGATAAGTTCCATGAAATGATCCATACATATACAAACCAAGTGCATCGTATTTTCAATAGAAATTTCTTAATGATTGAGAAATAACCTGCCTACCTCAAATCCAGTGTCAACTCAGGAATCGTTATCGGATGGGCGTGTGTACCTTAGCGCCGTTGCATTAAAGAACCATAGGCGGCAGTTGGGGTTCAGCCAAATGGGGCTGGTCGACTATGCCGCGTCAATGTGTTTGCCGATTTCCATTGCCTCCATCAAGCGCGCTGAATTGGGCAAGCCTGTGATTTACAGAACCGCCTTGCAACTGGCCCGGCTCTTTAAAGAAGACCTCTCCAAGTTGATCGCAGACACCGCGCCGTCCATGGCTGCTTTTTCTCAGCCGCACCACATGGTGGCGCACGAGGGTGAATTCAATTACATCCGCTACCTGCTGGCTGCCGTCCACAACCAAAGAATTGGCAAATTCATCTATATCCGAGGCGTGGCGGGCGTTGGTAAATCGCGCATGCTGCAAGCGCTCAGCTTGAGCGCCGCACAAGACGACTTTCAAGTTGTTCAATGCAAGCTTCACGATCTGGCTTGGGACGACAACATCCATCTCACCCTCTGCCGTATCTTAGGGCTCGCGCCAACCGTGTCAGACGCGGAATTTGACGCCGCCACAAACAACAACCCTTTCATGGTCGTCATCGACGACGTGCACGCGGCGAATGCTTCTAAGCTTGAGTTGCTGGCCCAACTCCTGGGTCACACCCAGCATCTGCCGATTGCTTGGCTCATGGCCTCGCGCCATGAAAACGATCCACTCGAATCCAAAATTCGCCCCCTGTTGCGTGACCAAACCGTGCACATTGTGGACATCGCCCCGCCTCTGATACCAATTTGATACCACCTTGATACTAAACTAATACCATTACTATTAATAAATATATTTACATTAAGTACTCATTTCTGTGGGCTCTAAGTTCATAGAAACAGCACGGTGATTTTGCAGGTTCATGGCGACCTGCAATTTTCTAGCAGGTACTTCAATGAACAAAATTTATAAAACCGTTTTTAATAAAAAAACGGGTCAACTGGTCGCGGTTCAAGAAACAGCAAGTAGTCATGGCCAAGGCGGCACAACCGTCGAAGCCATAAGTAGTTCAGCATCAGCTCAGGGCAGCGCCAAACAGGGCCTGTCACTGCGGCCGTTAGTGGTGGCTCTGTGGGCCGCGTTTGTCACGGTGCCTTTGGCGTGGACCCCTCGGTCATTGGCTGCGCCCACAGGTGCCAGCGTTCAGGCCGGTGTTGCCACCATCAGCCAGTCGGGCTTGGCCACCACCATTCGCAACTCGCCCGGTACCGTCATCAATTGGCAAAGCTTCAACATCGCGCCCAACGAGTTGGTCAAGTTCCTCCAGCAAAACGCCGACAGTGCTGTGCTCAACCGCGTGGTGGGGGCTGGTGGCTCGGAGTTGCTGGGCATGTTGCAGTCCAACGGGCGTGTGTTTTTGATCAACGGCAACGGCATCTTGATTGGCCCCCAAGCCCAAATCAACACAGCGGGCTTTGTGGCTTCTACGCTCAATATCAGCGATCGCGACTTTGTGGATGGCCGCTACAAGTTCCAAAAAGGCAGCAGCTCAGCAGACGCCAGCGTTACCAACCAAGGTCTTATTCAAACCCTGCCTGGCGGCATGGTGGCCTTGCTGGGTGACAAAGTGGCCAACAGCGGCATGATTCAAGTTGACAACGGTCAAGTGTTGTTGGCAGCGGGTCAAAGCATCACGCTGTCAGACCTCGCCAACCCAACCGTCAGCATGGTGGTCACAGCACCTGCGAACGAAGTGGTCAACCTCGGGCAAATCTTGGCCCCACAGAGCAATGTTCAGCTCCAGGGGGGGTCTGTCAGCCATAGCGGCACCATCAATGCCAACAGCACGAGCGGCGATGCGCAAGGCCGCGTGGTCATCAACGCCTTGGGCGGCGCAGCGGTGGTTGACGGCAACATCAACGCCAACAACACGGCGGGCAAGGGCGGTGACATTGTGATCACTGGCGCCTCGGTGCAAGTGGGTGCATCTGCACGCATCAACGCCACGGGTAGCCAAGGCGGCGGCAGCGTCACCATCGGTGGTGGCCAGCGCGGTGAGCTGCTCACACTGAACGGCCAAACACAAGCGAACGCTCAAAACACCACCGTGGCCAGTGGCGCACAAATTGATGTGTCTGCTGTGGAACGCGGCGACGGTGGCCACATTGTGATTTGGGGCGATCAAGCCCGTGTGGCGGGTGCGCTCACGGCGCGTGGCGGCAGCACATCGGGCAACGGGGGCCTCATTGAAACCTCGGGTCATGTGATTGATGTGGCGGGAGCCAGTATTTCAGCCAATGCCGCCAACGGCAAGGGAGGTGAATGGTTGCTTGACCCGTACGACTTGACCGTCTCAACGGGCGCCACTACCAACAACAGCAATACGTCGGGCCTGTTCACGCCAAACGGGAACTCCTCGGTGGTTCTCAACACCGACATCAACACCGTGTTAAACAGCGGCACCAGCGTCACACTAACCAGCAACAACGCCAGCGGCACCCAGGCAGGTAATGTGAGGCTTGCCAATGCCATCACCAAAACTGCAGGCGGCAACGCCAGTTTGAACGTGTTTGCCAACGGCACGCTAGGCCTTGAGAGTTCTATAACAAGCACTTCGGGCGCTCTGGATATCAACCTCGTCAGTGCGGGCAATTTGTCGGTATGGATTGGTACCAACGTCATCTCCACCAATGGTGGCAATGTGTCGATGAGTGCGCCCACCGTCAATATGATCTGGGCCGCAGTCAACACCTCAGGCGGTCGATTCACGATCAACAACGGCACAGGCAAGACCAGCAACGTTGCTTTATCCGGCGCCAATATAAGCACGGGGGCGGGCGCAATTGACATCACGGCGAATAACTTCTCGATGAAGACTTTTACCGGGACCACTCCGAACAAGCGCTCTTTGCTGACTACCACTTCGGGCAATGTGAATATCAACATTACCGCAGGAAATACTTCGAGTGCTTGGCGGTTGCAAGATTCCAATATCACCACTGACAGCGGAAATATATCTATCACTAATAACTTAACAAGTGGTACGCGCGCTCAGCTCTCAGTTATTCAATATGCCAATGTGAATAACAGCAATATCACCACAAATACGGGCAACATTTCTATTATTTCTACAGGGAATGTGCCAGGGAATTTGACAGGTGGCGGGTGGGGAGCAGTTTCGTTGTTTTCAATGCTTGCATATGGCGGTAATGCTTCAATCGCTATTAATAATTCAACGGCTCAATCATCGATCAAGATTTCTAGTAATTTGACCACGGATGGCGTAAGTAGCAATGATCATGGGAGCGCGATGCATTTCTTGTCGAAGGCGTCGACTTTAAGTATCTTAAATGCGAATGGTAATACTGATATTTCCGGTGCTTTTAGTAATGTCAAAGTAACAGGGAGTTATGTGTCTGCCGTGACGATTCCGTCGGCCACCCCTGGCATGAACGTCATTACAGCAAATAGATTAAATATTTCAGGTGTACTTTCAACGGCGGCCAACTCGACTTTCTTTGATACCACGGCAGGGGTTTATGTAGGTCAAGTGAGCAACATCAAGGGAGTCAGTTCGGTAAATATCACCGGCACAGTGATTTCACCTGTGGCCGCTAACTACCAGTCTGTGATCCTCACTGGTGATGTTTCTGACAACCCCACTATTTTGGGTGGCAATATCAGCATCAATTCACTCAAGGCTTTGTCTGCCACGCCTAACGTTACTTCGGCAGCAAGTCTGTATTCCTACGTTGGCACTGTCATTGGTAACGCCTCCACGCAAAGCGTTGCCATTACTGCGGGGGCTGGCGGAACGCGACCTACAACAGCGACTTTTGGTAATGTCACCGCTGCCAATGTGAATATGAATGTGGGTTCTGTCGACGGCGTTCTGACCGTCGGTGGTGTCGCCAACACCAACAACTCTCTGTCTGCAGCGCTGCTATCGGGTATTCACACCAACAACTTTGGTATCGCGGTGACGGGTGGCAGCGGCACGGTCAACATTGTTAACCTCAGCACGGTCACAGCGCTCAATGGCACGGTGGGTGCCGCTAATTTGTCGGTTACCAGCGCAGGCAATGGTGCGCTGAACATTCAAGGGCCTGTTAAAGGCGCAACCTTGAACGTGTCAGCACCCAATGCCACGATCGCGGTGGATGCTGCTGGCAACATCACCAGCAGTAGTAATTTGAACTTGACGGCGAACAATGTCACGACCGCTGGTAACCTGACTTCAACCAGTGGCAACGTCACTTTGAGCGGTAACACCACCAACGTGACAGGTGGCTCGATCACTACAGGCGCTAGCGGCTCGTCGACGATTGGCAGCGCCAGCGGCACAACCAGTGTGAGTAACGTGACGGTCAACGGAGGCAACACCACGCTGACAGGCGCCAACGTCACCACCAGTGGCAACGTGAGTCTGAATACAACTACGGACAGTGTGAGCGGCGCCAACGTGACGCTGGGCGGCAACGTCACGGCGACCAACACGTTGAATGTGACGGGCAGCATGAACGTCAACAGCAGCGCTAACCTCGCTTCAATCAACGGCAACGTCACTTTGAGCGGTAACACCACCAACGTGACAGGTGGCTCAATCACTACAGGCGCTAGCGGTTCATCGACGATTGGTACTGTCAACGGCACGACATGGGTGACTAACGTGACGGTGAATGGCGGCAATGTCACGCTCCAAGGTAGCGCTTTGACCTCCGTTGGCAACGTGAGTCTAAACACCACAACTGCCAGCTTGAACGCTACGAACATCCTTATCGCCCACAACCTCACAGCGAACAACACACTGACTGTGACGGCTAACAACAGGCTCACCGATAATGCCAACATCACGTCGACCAATGGCAACGTGAGCTTGGTTGGTAACACCACCAACGTGACTGGTGGCTCGATCACTACAGGTCCCAACGGCTCATCGACGATTGGCAGCGTCAACGGCACAACCAGCGTGAGTAATGTGACAGTCAACGGGGGCAACACCACGCTGACGGGTGACAGTATCAACACTAGCGGCAACCTCACGCTCAACACCATCAATGCGTTGGTCAACGCCACTAACATTACTTTGGGTGGTAACGTTACAGCTGGGAACACGTTGGCTGTCACGGGGAACAACGTCACCAGCAATGCGAACCTCACGTCGATCAATGGCAATGTGAGTCTGCTGGGTAACACCACTAACGTGACTGGTGGCTCTGTGACCACTGGTGCCAACGGCTCATCGACCCTTGGTGCAGCAAGTGGAAACACAAGCGTGAGCAATGTCACGGTGAGTGGCGGTAACGTCACAGTGACAGGCAGCAACGTGAGCACCAGTGGCAACGTGAGTTTGAACACCACCGTTGCCAGTGTCAACGGCGCGAACGTGAACTTTGGCGGCAACGTAACCGCCAACAACACGCTGGCTGTCACGGGCAACAACGTCATCAGCAACGCCAACCTCACGTCGACCAATGGCAATGTGAGTCTGCTGGGTAACACCACTAGCGTGACTGGCGGCTCGGTGACTACATCTGCCAATGGCACCTCGACGATTGGCAGCGCCAATGGCACGACCAGTGTGAGCAACGTAACAGTCAGCGGTGGCAACACAACGTTGACGGGTGGCAACGTAAGCACCAGCGGCAACGTGAGCCTGAACACCACCAACTCGTCGGTCAACGGGACCAACGTGAGCTTGGGCGGTAACGCCACCGTGACAGGCGCTAACGTGAGCACCAGCGGTAACGTGAGTTTGAATACCACCAACTCGTCGGTCAATGGCACGAGCGTTAGCTTGGGCGGCAATGTCACAGCGAACAACACGTTGGCTGTGACAGGTAACAACGTCACGACCAATGCCAACCTCACGTCGACCAATGGCAACGTGAGTTTGGCGGGCAATACCACTAGCGTGACTGGTGGCTCGATAACCACAGGCGCCAACGGCTCGTCGACGATTGGCAGTGCTAACGGCATAACCAATGTGAGCAATGTCATAGTCGCTGGCGGTAATGCCACCGTGACAGGCGCAGACGTGAGCACCAGCGGTAACGTGAGCCTGAACACCGCCAACACGTCAGTCAATGGCACGAACGTGAGCTTGGGTGGAAATGTCACAGCGAACAACACACTGGCTGTCACGGGCAACAATGTCACCAGCAATGCCAACCTCACGTCGACTAATGGCAATGTGAGTTTGGTCGGTAACACCACGAGCGTGACGGGTGGCTCAATCACAACGGGCACCAACGGTTCATTGACCATTGGTAGCGCGAACGGTACGACCAGTGTGAGCAATGTCACAGTCGTTGGCGGTAACGTCACCGTGACCGGCAGCAACGTAAGCACCAGCGGTAACGTGAGTTTGCATACCGCCAACACGTCGGTCAACGGCACGAACGTTACTTTGGGTGGCAACGTCACAGCGAACAATACGTTGGCTGTGACAGGTAACAACGTCATCAGCAGCGCTAACCTCACGTCTACCAACGGCAACGTCACGTTGAGTGGTAACACCACCAATGTCACGGGCGGTTCGGTGACTACGGGAGTGAATGGCACGTCGATCATTGGCAGCGTCAACGGCACGACCAGCGTGAGCAACGTGACGGTCAATGGCGGCAGCACCACAGTGACAGGCGTCAACGTGAGTACAAGCGGCAATGTGAGCCTGAACACTACGGCAGCCTGACCAGCAGCTTGGGCACGGTGGCCGTAGGCTCAAACAACGGCAGCGTCACCTTGAGCCCCAATGTGACCATTACTTCGCCTGTTGTCCCTGTGCTGACCGGTAATGTGACAGGCAATGCATCGGTGGTTACCACGGGGCCCACGATTCAGCCCAGCAGCACGCCAACTGCAATTGCGGCAATTCCCGTGGCGACTATTCCGAACTTGACGACCACTTCGATCGCGGCGTTGACTGCTACCCAAGTGACGGGCTTTACAGCTGCTCAGCTCGCAGCGTTGAGTCCAGCGCAGTTGGCTGCATTTACGCCTAGCGCATTGAGCGGGTTGAGTGCCACGCAGTTGAGGGCTTTGAGTGCAACACAAATGGCTGCGTTGAGTCCAGCGCAAAAGCAAGCCTTGAACTGGTGGGGTGCATCTGGTGGTGCAACAACGGATACCTTGACGCCTGACCAGATGGCAGGGATGTCGCCAGCTCAGGTGGGTCTCTTGACCCCCACACAGCTGGCCAACCTCACGCCAGAGTTGATATCTGTCTGGAACGATTTGCAAGTAGCGGGGTTGACCTCTTCACAAATCACGCTATTCACATCTGCACAAATGATGGGCCTGTTGAAGTCCGGCAAGTTTTCGACCTTGACGGATGACGCTAAGAAAGCAATTGTCAAACAAAGCCTTCTTTTCCAAGGTGCGTTCGAGACTTCAGGCGGTAGCTCAATTTCCAGAGCGATGAGCTTGAAGGTACCAGGCAACGCCCTGACAGCCATCGAGTTTGTGTCTAGAAGCGAAGAACCGTTCAAGGTTCTAAGAGATGAGAAGTGAAAACAAAGTTTTCAGCCCATCTTTGTTTTAGCGCACATGAATTGATTGAATAACACTATGAAATTTTCCCTCGCCCCCCTGAGTTGGTCCTTGGCTGTCGCCTTGGCTTGTGGCATGACTGAGGTAGTGAGCGCAGCCGAAGTGGTTGTGCCCACGCAGCAAGTCGAAGCAACGCAAGCTGTGTTTCAAGTGGATGAGTTTGTGTTGGTGCGTGAAGCCGATGTGCTGACGCAAAAAACCCAACAACACGTGCTCAGTGCCATGGCTTTTGCCAAAGGTCCCAATCGCAACCTTGATGTTGTAAACGCAGCAATTCAAAAAGCACAAAGCGTGCTGGAGCAAGTTGCACCGGGCGCTTTTGTCTTGAGTCTTGCACCTCAGACGATCTATGACAAAGGCAATGTGTTGGTGTTGGTCAGACCCGTGCTGAGCAAGGTCACGGTCAAGGGCTTGAGTGACGATGACCTCAAAGAAGCACTCGACAACTTGCCCCCTACTTTGCAAAAAGGCGCAACTTTGTCGGGTGAAAAATGGCCATCGCCTCAGACCTTGGGTATTTTGAATGACCATCCTTTGAAGGTCACGACGATTCAATACAACGTGGAGCGCGATAAGCCTGTGTCGGCTGAGGTTCAAGTGATGGAGCCATTTGGTAAAAGCCAAAGCACGGTGACAGTTGACACCTTTGGCAACCAAGTGATTGGCCGCGGCATGCTGACGGTGTCGCATCTGCAAAGCGATGTGGGTACGCGCGATGATGTGTTGAGTGTGTCTGGTTCGACCTCGTTGCACAGCCCGGGTCAAGTCAGTGTGGCTACGCTGCGCTATACCGTGCCAGATATGAGTTCGTTCACCAGCCATTCTGTGGGGTTGGGGCATTCGCAAAGCCATGTAGATATGCCATTTCTGTTTTTTGGCAATGTCACTGGTAAAGGCAGCTACAACGAGTTGAGCTACCGACAAACTCACTTTTTGAACTGGGGCCAAGACTTAGGTCTGAGCAGTACCAAGTTCATAGCGGATGTGGTGTGGAACAGGTCGCATGCAAGCACCTCGTTTCTCAACAGTACGCTGGCCGAGTATTCGGTGTCTTCGCTGCCGGTGACTTTGGGGCTAGAGAGCATGTTGAACTCAGGTGCATCAAATGCAGATGACTGGGTGAAAGACTTTTCTGCTTTCGGCCGCGCCCAAGTGGTGGTGAACAAGGCGGGGCTGATTTCGAGCCAATCGGAGTTTCAGCAAGCGCGTACAGATGCAGGCAGCAGCAGGGCGCTACGCTTGTTCTTAGATACCCACACCACGCTGTCAGACCAGGCCCGATTGAATGTGATGTTCTCGGGGCAGTTCAGTGACGACAAGTTATTGCCCTCGACTCAGATGACGATTGCCGGTGACCGCATGGGGGTGCGCGGTTTTATCAACTCGGTTCTTCTGGGCGATGCAGCACAGGTGTTGCGCAGCGAGATTGAACCTTTGGTGATGCGCAGCAAGTGGGATGCTTATGTGACGCAACCCTATGTGTTTTATGACGTGGGTCACAAGCGCGGCGGTAACGATGAGCGGGCTTTGTTGGTGTCTAGCCGAGGTGTGGGCATGCGTCTGACACCTGTGCAAACCAAGGGGTTTTCCTTGGATGTGTTTGGAGCGAGAAAAATCCACGGTGCGACGCTTGACTTGATGTCTGGCAGTACCAATGAGGTGAGCAAGACCACGTATTGGGCTACAGGAACGTATCGGTTTTAAGTCATGGCGTTTTCATTGGAGCAGTTTGAGAACGCTTGCTACAAGCGTCAGCACGAGTCGGCCGGTCGAGAACTGGCGAGCTTGTTGCAAGATCTAGATCAGAACTTGGGTGGTCTGGGGCAAAACTTCCAAGGGCAAGCCTTGCGTGGCTTGGCACCCCAGGAGATCAACACCCACTTTGCGACGCGCATTTGTGCAGCGATGTCGTGCCTCTTTTCTGATTCTGAGTTTCATTTTTCACCCGAGTGGCGAAAGCGCACATTTGAGCTGCACCGCTGGATTTCAGCCTTGTTTGCAGCGAGTCCTTTTCATAATGCCGATCATGTGTTGCGCGCCTTGAATCTGCATGCGGGTGCTGATCAGCCGCTGACAGTGACGCAACGTGATTTGCACAAATTTTGCATTCTGTACACACAAGAGTCGGAGATTGAAATTGATTTGACGTCGATGTGGACGCAAGCGCCGCTGTTAACCGCGAGTTTGTGTTTGTCGTTGATGTCACCCCGTTTTCTGGGGACGCAGGCAGCACACAGCAAGCGCGAAACGCTGCTGCAGTGGTTGCCCGACCGACTGACTGAGTTAGACAACGTGCTCGATTTGCCGTTTGGCATCGTGCACGATGTGTACATGCATTGCAGCTACGCAGATGGGGCGTACAAGCACAACATCAAGAAGTCGATCAATGGGCTCATTCGCCGTTATTTGCTGTTGCGTGAAGGTCTGCAAGATCGCGTGACACGCGACCAGCCCGGGGCACCTCATTTGGTGGATGGCAAACCCGTGGTGTTGGTGGTGATGGAGTGGTTCAACAGTTCGCACTCCGTCTACCGAACGCACTCACGAAGTTTGCTGGCTTTGCGAGAACGTTTTCATGTGGTGGGCATGGGTTCTGCGATGGCTGTGGATGAGGCAGGACGTGCGGTGTTTGATGCGTTCATTGCCTTGGACCCAAGCAAGGCCTTGGTCGATCAAGTGCGCGATGTCATGCAACACGCGCAGCGCTTACAGCCTTCGGTGTTTTATTGCCCAGCGGTGGGCATGTTCCCGCTCACCATCTTTTTGGCCAATTTGCGCTTTGCGCCCATTCAAGTGGCGGCGTTGGGCCATGGCGCAAGCACCATGGCCGAGTGCATGGATTACTACGTGTTGGATGAAGACTTCATTGGGGACCCCGCATGCTTCAGTGAAACCTTGATACGCATGCCGGTCGACAGCATGCCTTTTGTGCGCAGCAGTTCACAAACCGAGTTGACTCCTGTGATGCGCGAGAACCCCGATGTGGTGCGCGTGGCAGTGGCGTCGTCGTTGATGAAGTTCAATCCCAGGTTTTTGCAAGCGTGCCAGCAAATCGTGGCGCGTAGCCGAGTGCCGGTGGAGATGCATTTCATGCCAGGCATGGCGATTGGGTTGGGTCATGTGCAGCTCAAATCGTTGGTGGCCAGGTACATGCCCACTGCGGTGGTGCATGCGCATTTGCCATACCCCGATTACATGCAGGTGTTGAACCAATGTGATCTCTACATCAACCCTTTCCCCTACGGCAATATGAACGGCATTGCCGACATGGCGTTTCAAGGCTTGGTGGGTGTGTGTCGCACAGGGCCTGATGTGCATGAACACATTGACGAAGGCATTTTCCAACGCTTGGGGTTGCCCGACTGGTTGATTGCCAGCACCGACGAAGCCTATGTGCAAGCCGCGGTCAGATTGGCAGAGAACCACACCGAGCGATTGGCCTTGCGTCGCGATTTGCTCGAACGCCAAGCGGTGGAGGTGTTGTACCAAGGTCGTCCAGAAGTGTTGGGTCAAAAACTACTGGCGCTGGTCGAGGCGTTGAATCAATAGGGACGGATATGTCAGAAAAAATTCAAGCATTGCATGTGATCAGTGGGTTGCCCCGTTCGGGCTCCACCTTGTTGTCGTCCTTGCTGTCGCAAAACCCGGATGCGTATGCCAGCATTTCCAGTCCTTTGCTGGGCGCCATGTTAGCGGTTCGCAATCAGCTGAATATGGCTGATTACAGCGCTTCGAGTTTGATTCAAGAGGACGAGCAGCTCGAGCTGTACCGCAACATGATCAGCGGGTACTACGCCAGTCGCCGTGGCGCGCGAAAGATTATTTTTGACACCAACCGGCAGTGGACATCCAATCTGGGGCTGTTGCATGCGCTGTCGCCCAACAGCAAGGTGATTGTGTGTGTGCGCAATATGGCGGCTGTGCTGGACAGTTTTGAGCGCTTGTTCCGTGCCAATCCGTTTGTGTTGCCCAAGTTGTTTGGCGGGCCTCACGAATGGGGCACTGTGTATAGCCGGGTCGACACCATGATTTTGCGTGACCGTCAGGTTGGTGGGCCGTGGATTGCGTTGAAGGAGGGCTTGTACAGCGAGCACTCTTCCAAGCTTCTGTTGGTGGAGTACGACTTGTTGGCGCAGTCGCCTTTGCAGGTGTTGGCGCAAATCTACAACTTCTTGGGGATGACGCCTTACCAAGGGCATCACTTGGATGGGTTGTCCTTGCTTGACTCCGAGAAGGTCAAGGTCAAGCAGTTCGATGACAACTTGGGTGCGCCTTTGCTGCACCAACTCAAAGACGCGGTGCGTTACGAAACCCGTCCAAGTGTGTTGCCGCCCGATGTGTTGCAGATGCTGTCGGACTTGAATTTCTGGAATTCGATGGACGGCACGCAAGCCAAAATGCTGCGCGCAACCTGATATGTGTGCTGCCGTGAGTCACGCTGTGAATACGCATTTGCATCCACAGGCTTTGACGGTGAGTCGGGCTGATCGTGAGCGTTTGAACGGCCATCCGGGCAAGGTCATTTGGTTCACGGGTTTATCGGGTTCGGGCAAGTCCACCTTGGCCAATGCCTTGGATGTGGCGTTGCATGCGCACGGCAAGCGCACTTATTTGTTGGATGGCGACAATGTGCGCGGTGGACTCAACCGTGATTTGGGTTTTTCAGATGCGGACCGGGTTGAGAACATTCGCCGCATTGCCGAAGTGGCGCATTTGATGATGGATGCCGGGCTGATCGTGATGACGGCTTTTATTTCACCGTTTGCACGTGAGCGCGACATGGCCCGCGCGCTGATTGGTGCAGACAATTTTTTAGAAATTTACGTCAATGCACCTTTGGCGGTTTGCGAGCAGCGTGATGTGAAGGGTTTGTACAAGCTCGCACGCGCAGGCAGGATCGCACATATGACGGGCATTGACAGTCCTTATGAAGCACCTGTGAGGCCCGACTACACGGCACAAACAGATGAAAAATCTCTGACCGATATCGTTCACGAGTTGTTGCAACTTTTGTGAGCGAATGCCTTCGGTGAGGCGGGCAGGCGTAACGTCAATGCGGTCCCAAACGTTGACGCAAATAATTAAATATTCGAGTCAACAGCTGTGATTCCGCGCTCGTTGAAGGTGTACTCCAACTTGGAGTTGTTCAACCACCTTAAAGGAATTTATATGAACAAGCTGATTGCCACTTTGATCGTTGGTGCATTTTCTGCCGCGGCGTTTGCCGTGACACCTGCGGCGCCGGCGACGCCAGCAACACCCGCCACACCTGCTACCGCTGCTTCAGCCGCGAAGGCAGAGGCCGCACCAGCGGCGAAGAGCGAGGGCAAGCACCTCGGTCAAGAGAAGAAGGCGGCTAAAAAAGCCGAAGGTGCTAAGAAGGCAGATGCCGCGCCTAAAGCAGACGCCGCTAAGTAAGCCACCCGCTGCGTTGCGCAGTTAGGCCGGGGTTGTTTGCAGCGCTGCAGCGCTTGCAATGACCCCGCCACCCAAACACACATCCCCGTCATACAACACGGCCGACTGGCCTGGTGTGACGGCCCACTGAGGATCATCAAAGGCGAGCACCAGCTCGCCTTCTTCGTTGTAGCTCAGCGCGCACGGGGCATCGGCTTGGCGATAGCGCGTTTTGGCCGCGTATCGACCAAGTGTTGGGGCGTGCGGTGCACACCAACTCAGATCGTCGGCGTGTAGTGAGCCGTAGAGCAACCACGGATGGTCATGGCCTTGCACCACGTACAAGGTGTTGGTGGCCAAATCTTTGCGGGCCACAAACCATGGCTGGTGTTCGCCACCACCACGCTGTGCGCCTTTTTCTTTGAGGCCGCCAATGCCCAAGCCTTGGCGTTGCCCAAGCGTGTAAAAACTCAGACCCACATGCGTGCCAATCTTGCGACCGCGCTCGTCTTTGATGGGGCCGGGTTCGTTGGCAATGTAGCGGTTTAAGAACTCACGGAAAGGTCGTTCGCCAATGAAGCAAATCCCAGTCGAATCTTTTTTCTTGGCGTTGGGCAAACCAATTTCATCGGCAATGCGGCGCACTTCGGTTTTGTGCAGCTCACCGACGGGAAATAAAGTTTTTGACAGCTGTGCCTGGTTCAAGCGGTGCAGAAAGTAGCTTTGGTCTTTGCTGGGGTCCAAGCCTTTGAGCAGTTGAAACTCGCCACTGACTTCGCGCACGCGGCAGTAGTGGCCCGTGGCAATTTTTTCAGCGCCCAGGCGCATGGCGTGGTCTAAGAACGCTTTGAACTTGATTTCCGCGTTGCACAAAATGTCGGGGTTGGGGGTGCGGCCACCTTGGTATTCGCGCAAGAACTCGGCGAACACGCGGTCTTTGTACTCGGCGGCAAAGTTGACGTGCTCAATCTCGATGCCAATCACGTCGGCCACGGCAGCGGCGTCGACGAAGTCGATGTTGGACGAGCAGAATTCGCTGTCGTCATCGTCTTCCCAGTTCTTCATGAAGATGCCGACGACGTCATAGCCTTGTTGCTTCAACAGATAGGCGCTGACGGCCGAATCCACGCCGCCGCTCAAGCCCACCACCACACGTTTGTTATTTGCCATGCGGCAATTATCCCTTTGCGAGATTGACCACGCTGGCGTCGGTGTAGATCAGACTCATGGGAAAGCGTTGCCCCGCCAAGTGGTCTTCCATGCAACGCAACACCAGCGGGCTGCGCAAGCGGTGCACATTGGCGCGAACTTCGTCAGGGCTCATCCACAAGGTGCGCACGATGCCTTTGTCTAGCTTGGCACCCAGCACCTGCTCGCCCAGTTCGCCGCAATAGGCCAAACGCAGGTACGTCACATCCTCTGCCGCACGGTCTTCGCGGGCGGGGCGCAACAGGCGCGACATGTAGATGCCCACCATGTCTGTGGGTTTGAAGGTGTGCGTGGTTTCTTCCAGTGCCTCGCGGGCGCAGCCGTCCTCGGGCGATTCGCCGGGGTCGAGGTGGCCTGCGGGGTTGTTGAGGCGCAAGCCTTCGGGCGTGTGTTCTTCGATGAGGAGATAACGACCCTCGCGCTCAATGATGGCGGCGACGGTGACACTGGGCTTCCAACGTTTATTCATTCGCTCATTATCTTTCGGGTAAATCCCGCTCGGTGAGCTTTGTAAAGTCGTGTAACCTTGCGTCACTCTGACAAGAATAAGCACTCACACGAGGAGAAGCGCATGTTGATAGGTGTTCCCGCCGAGACTCTGGCAGGTGAAGCCCGCGTGGCCGTCACGCCTGAGACGGCTAAAAAACTCATTTCCCAAGGGCATACCGTTCGAGTGCAAGCCGGTGCTGGTGTGAGTGCCAGCGTCACAGACGCTGCGTATGCAGCGGTAGGTGCTGAGGTCGTGAATGCCGCCAGCGCTTGGGGTTGCGACTTGGTACTCAAAGTGCGTGCGCCTGAAGCAGCAGAAGCTTCCAGCATCAAAGCTGGCAGCACCGTGGTGGGTATGTTGGAGCCATTCAATGCGGAAGCTTTGCAGCGTTTGGCCTCTGCAGGTGCTACAGGCTTCGCGCTTGAAGCGGCACCTCGCACCACCCGCGCCCAAAGCATGGACGTGTTGTCTTCGCAGGCCAACATCGCAGGCTACAAAGCCGTCATGCTGGCAGCAGACAAATACCAACGCTTTTTCCCCATGTTGATGACGGCGGCGGGCACGGTCAAGGCCGCGCGCGTGGTCATCCTCGGTGTGGGCGTGGCAGGTTTGCAAGCGATTGCCACAGCCAAGCGTTTGGGTGCGGTGATTGAGGCCACCGACGTGCGCCCCAGCGTGAAAGAACAAGTGGAGTCACTGGGCGCCAAGTTCATCGACGTGCCGTTTGAAAGCCAAGATGAAAAAGATGCCGCTGAAGGCGTGGGCGGTTATGCCCGCCCCATGCCGCAAAGCTGGCTGGACCGCCAAAAAGTGGAAGTGGCCAAGCGTGTGGCGCTGGCCGACATCGTCATCACCACAGCGCTCATCCCTGGTCGTGCAGCACCGGTGCTGGTCACCGAAGACATGGTCAAGGCCATGAAGCCCGGCGCCGTCATCATCGACATTGCTGCGGGCAAAGGTGCCGATGGCTTAGGCGGCAACTGCCCGCTGACTGAAGCAGGCAAGACCGTCATCAAGCATGGCGTGACGATTGTGGGCGAGACCAACTTGCCCGCCTTGGTGGCAGCAGACGCCAGTGCGCTGTATGCCCGCAACGTGCTCGACTTCTTAAAGCTGGTCATCAACAAAGAAGGTGTCTTGCACATCGATCTAGAAGATGACATCGTGGCCGCTTGTCTTGTCACCCGCGATGGCGCGGTGGTGAAGAAATAAAACGAGGAACAACAACATGGATGCAGTCTCTCCCACCCTCGTCAACCTGATTATTTTTGTACTCGCCATTTACGTGGGTTACCACGTGGTGTGGACGGTCACACCTGCCTTGCACACACCGCTGATGGCGGTGACCAACGCGATCTCGGCCATCGTTATCGTGGGCGCCATGCTGGCTGCTGCCATGACAGAAACCACGCTGGGTAAAACCATGGGTGTGTTGGCTGTGGCGTTGGCTGCGGTGAACGTGTTTGGTGGCTTCATGGTCACGCGCCGTATGTTGGAAATGTTCAGAAAAAAAGACAAACCGGCTAAGGCAACTGCGGGAGACAAAGCATGAACATGGACTTTGTTTCAATGAACTTGGTCACCTTGATGTACTTGGTGGCGAGTGTGTGTTTCATTCAAGCGCTCAAAGGTTTGAGCCATCCCACCACCTCCATTCGTGGCAACGTGTTTGGCATGACGGGCATGACGATTGCGGTGCTGACGACGGCAGCGTTGATCGTGAAGTTGTCGGGCTCCAGCATGGGCATGGGCTGGGTTTTGGCGGGTCTCGTCGTCGGTGGTGGTGCTGGCACGATCATGGCGCAGCGCGTCGAGATGACCAAGATGCCAGAGCTGGTGGCCTTCATGCACAGCATGATTGGTTTGGCGGCGGTGTTTATCGGCGTGGCTGCGGTGGCAGAGCCTTGGGCGTTTGGCATCACGGCAGCGCCTCAAGAGGTGGTGACCAAGGTGCAAACCGCGTCCGGCATCGTCATCACCGAAATGATGCAGCGCTTTCCCATTCCTGCTGGTAACCGTTTGGAGTTGTTCCTCGGTGCTGCGATTGGCGCCATCACTTTCAGCGGCTCGGTGATTGCGTTTGGCAAGCTGTCGGGTAAATACAAATTCCGTTTGTTCCAAGGTACGCCCGTGAGCTTTGCGGGTCAACACATGCTCAACCTCGTGTTGGGTTTGGTGACGGTGGGTTTGGGCTTGATGTTTGTCATGACCGAAAGCTGGACCGCTTTCTTCGCCATGCTTGCGTTGTCGTTTGTCATGGGCGTGCTCATCATCATCCCGATTGGTGGTGCCGACATGCCGGTGGTGGTGTCCATGCTCAACAGCTACTCGGGCTGGGCGGCTGCGGGCATTGGCTTTTCACTCAACAACAGCATGCTCATCATTGCGGGTTCGTTGGTAGGTAGCTCGGGTGCGATTCTGAGTTACATCATGTGCAAGGCGATGAACCGTTCATTCTTCAGCGTCATCTTGGGTGGCTTTGGTGCAGAGGCTGTCACGGCAACTGGCGGCGCGCAAGAGCAACGCCCTGTGAAGAGCGGCAGCGCTGATGATGCGGCCTACATCTTGGCCAACGCCGAGTCTGTGGTGATCGTGCCTGGCTATGGTTTGGCGGTGGCGCGTGCGCAGCATGCGGTGAATGAATTGGCCGAGAAGTTGATGCACAAAGGCATCAACGTGAAGTACGCGATTCATCCTGTAGCAGGCCGTATGCCCGGTCACATGAACGTCTTGTTGGCTGAGGCTGAAGTGCCTTATGACCAAGTGTTTGAGATGGAAGACATCAACGGCGAATTTGGCCAAGTGGATGTGGCCATCGTCTTGGGTGCGAACGACGTGGTGAATCCCGCTGCGTTGGAGAAGGGCAGCTCAATTTACGGCATGCCGATCTTGGAGGCTTACAAAGCCAAGACGGTGATCGTGAACAAACGTTCCATGGCCTCGGGCTATGCAGGTTTGGACAATGAACTGTTTTATATGGACAAAACCATGATGGTGTTTGGAGACGCCAAGAAAGTGGTTGAAGACATGGTGAAAGCGATTGAATGAACTCCACAATGAAGCCTTGGTTAAGCGCCTACCCAGAGGGCGTGCCTGCAGAAATTGACACCACCGCCTACAGCTCGTTGGTGGACTTGATGCAAGAAAGCTTTCGCAAATACGGCGATCGCACAGCCTTCAGTTTCTTAGGCCGGGGTCTGAGCTACAAAGAGCTGGATCGTTTGAGTCAAGTGTTTGCCGCGTATTTGCAAAGTTTGGGTTTGGTGTTTGGGGACCGTGTGGCCATCATGTTGCCCAACGTGTTGCAGTATCCAATTGCCGTGGCCGCTGTGTTGCGCGCGGGGTTTGTGGTGGTCAACATCAACCCGCTTTACACCGCCCGTGAGTTAGAGGCGCAGCTCAAAGACTCAGATGCCAAAGCCATCGTGGTGCTTGAAAACTTCGGCGCGACTTTGCAAGAGTGTTTGGCCCGTACACCTGTGAAGCATGTGGTGTTGTGCGCGATGGGCGACCGCCTAGGTTTGCTCAAAGGCATGTTGGTCAACCATGTGGTGCGCAAAGTGAAAAAAATGGTGCCACCATTTGAGCTGCCCACAGCCGTTCGATTCAACGATGTATTAGCTGTCGGCGAGCGTTGCACGCTGACTGCCCCCAAAATTCATGGCGATGATTTGGCCGTGCTGCAGTACACAGGCGGCACGACCGGTGTTGCCAAAGGCGCAGAGCTGCTGCACCGCAACGTGATGGCCAATATGTTGCAAGCGTCGGCGTGGTTTCAGCCAGCGCTCAAGCGCATTCCTGCCAACGAAATTCCGACCTTTATTTGCCCGTTGCCGCTGTATCACATCTTTGCGTTCACGCTCAACATCATGGCGTGTATGCGGATGGGCGGTTGCTCCGTGCTCATCCCCAACCCACGTGATTTGCCCGCGGTGTTCAAAGAGATCAGCAAGCACCGTTTCCATGTTTTCCCTGCGGTGAACACCCTGTTCAACGCCTTGGCCAACCACCCTGATTTCAACAAAGTGGACTGGTCGCATTTGGTGGTGTCTGTTGGTGGCGGCATGGCTGTGCAAGGTCCGGTGGCCAAGTTGTGGCTGGAGAAGACAGGTTGCCCAATTTGCGAAGCCTATGGCTTGTCTGAAACCAGTCCTGCCGCCAGTGGCAACCCCGTGACCAACAAGGCCTTCAATGGCTCGATTGGCGTGCCATTGCCCAGCACCGACATGAAGATCATCGACGACGAGGGCAACGAAGCGCCGATTGGAACGCCCGGTGAGATCGCCATTCGTGGACCGCAAGTGATGGCCGGCTATTGGCAGCGTCCCGACGAAACCGCCCGCGTGATGACTGCTGATGGGTTCTTCAAATCGGGCGATGTGGGGGTGATGGACGAGCGCGGTTTCTTCCGCATCGTGGATCGCAAGAAAGACATGATTTTGGTCAGCGGCTTCAACGTCTATCCCAACGAGGTAGAAGAAGTGGTGGCAGGTATGCCAGGCGTGATGGAGTGCGCGGTGATTGGCATTCCCGACGAACGCTCAGGCGAAGCCGTCAAGCTGGTGGTGGTCAAGAAAGACCCCGCGTTGACCGAAACGCAAGTGCTGGAACATTGCCGTCACAACCTCACGGGCTACAAGATGCCACGCGTGGTGGAGTTCCGTACCGAGTTGCCTAAAACGCCTGTAGGCAAAGTGCTGCGCCGCGAATTGCGCGATAAAACCCCAGCATGAGTCGCATTGCCTTAGTCAGCGCCATGCACGAAGAGCTGGCGGCGGTGCTGGCACGCATGCCCGATGAGCAAAAAACGGTGGTCGCAGGCCGCGAGTTTTGGGTGGGGCATTGGCATGGCCACGAGGTGGTGGCCGTGCTCTCGCGCATCGGCAAAGTGGCCGCAGCCACCACTGCCACAACCTTGATTGAACGTTTTGGTGTGAGTCGCATTGTCTTCACGGGCGTGGCCGGTGGCTTAGCCCCACACGTGCATGTGGGCGATGTGGTGGTGGCGCGTGCGTTCATTCAGCATGACATGGATGCATCCCCCTTGTTCCCGCGCCACGAAGTGCCATTGACGGGCATGACACGTTTTCTGGCTGACGCTGTGCTGAGCGACGCCTTGGCGGCGGCTGCCCCGTTGGCGGTGCAAGACTTGCTGACCACGTTGCCCCAAACCGAGTGGCTGAACATAGATTTACCAAACGCCCAAGTGCACCAAGGCTTGATTGCCAGTGGCGACCGTTTCGTGTCACAAACAGTGGAGAGCCAAGCGTTGCAGCGTGAGCTACCCGATGCGTTGGCGGTGGAGATGGAATGCGCCGCCATGGCGCAGGTGTGCCATGACTATGGTGTGCCCTTGGCGGCGGTGCGCACCATTTCAGACCGCGCCGATGATGCGGCGCATGTGGACTTCCCGAGATTTATTCAAAGCATTGCCAGCCGCTACAGCGTGGCAGTGCTGGATCGCTTGTTGTCTACGCTGGCGGTTTGATTATTTGAGCCAGCCGCGCTTGCGGAAGTACCACATGGGCACCAAGGCGCTTGCAATCATCAGGCACAAGGCCAGCGGATAGCCCCAAGTCTTGTCGAGTTCTGGCATGTATTGGAAGTTCATGCCGTAGATGCTGGCAATCAAGGTGGGCGGCAGCAACGCCACGCTGGCCACCGAGAAAATCTTGATGATTTTGTTTTGGTTGATGTTGATGAAACCCACCGTCGCATCCATCAAGAAGTTGATCTTGTCGAACAAGAAGGCCGTGTGGTTGTCCAGTGATTCGATGTCGCGCAAGATTTGGCGCGCTTCTTCAAACTGGTCGGCGTTGAGCATGCGTGAGCGCATCATGAAACTCACGGCGCGGCGCGTGTCCATCACGTTGCGGCGAATGCGGCCGTTCAAGTCTTCTTGGCGGGCGATGGCGCCCAGCACTTCTCCGGCCAATTCGTCGGTCACGTCTTCAGACAGCACTAACTTACCGGCTTTTTCGAGCTGGTCGTAAATGCCTTCAAGCGTGTCGGCTGAGTATTCGGCATCGGCGTCAAAGAGTTTGAGCAAAACGTCTTTGTCGTCTTCAATCAAACCTGGCGCGCGGCGTGCGCGCATGCGCAGCAGGCGGAACACAGGCACGTCTTCATCGTGAATCGAGAACAGTACGCCACGGCTGCGCAGCGAAGCGTTGTTTTGGTTCAAGATGAACGCCACGCGTACCGTGCGTGGCTCGTCTTCGTCAGCAATCAAAAAGTCGCTGCGGATGTGCAGTTCGCCGTTGTCTTCTTCGTAGAAGCGGGCGGATTCTTCAATGTCCTCGTCCATCGCGTCTTCGGGGATGGAGAGGCCGTAGTACTGCTTGATCCAGCGTTTTTCCTCAAGCGTGGGGGCTTCGAGGTCAACCCAGATGGGTTGAAATTTGGAGAGTTCTTCCAGCGATTCGATCTCTTCTTGGAAGAGACGACCGTTGGCCAGCGTGAAGATATTGAGCATGGCAGTCCTTGCGCGTGTGGCACAGAAATTCGAAGGGTGAAAAATGCAGCTTTCGAATTCGCGCGGCGGTTGAGAGGCCTGATGCGATCCGAAAGCTACCGACTAGGGTAGGTTTCCAAGGAGATAGCTCCGCTGTTGATGTGGCTCAGATTATCGCACCGCCTATGTGCGCTCTAGGGGTTTTCCGTAGGGTGTTTTTGATGAGTTTTTGGACTGAACCCATTGCCTTTTCCAAAAGCTGGGCGCATAGTGAAAGCGCTAACTCACCAATGGAGGTTTTTTATGAACTTGACGATCAGTGGTCACCATCTTGAAGTAACTCCCGCCTTGCGTACCTACGTGGAAGGCAAGTTAGACCGCATTACCCGACATTTCGATCAAGTGGTGGACGTGAAGGTGCTGCTTAGCATTGAGAACCAAACCGAGAAAGAACGTCGTCAAAAGGCTGAATGCAATATCCACGTCAAAGGCAATGACATGTTTGCCGAAAGCGCACATGAAGACATGTATGCGGCTGTGGATGAGCTGATGGATAAATTAGACCGGCAAGTGGTCAAACACAAAGACCGTCTGCAAAACCACCACCATGAGAGCCCCAAGCGTTTGATGTAATCTTCTGAAGCTTCTCAAAACCGCCGCCTATCGGCGGTTTTGTCGTTTCAGACCTTGTTATTTTGTGCGTGCATAATCTGCGATCAATCATGAATCGTCTAGCTTCCATTCTTCCCGCAGCGCAAGTTCTTGTGCATGTCGAGGTCACCAGTAAAAAGCGCGCCTTTGAAGAGGCGGGCTTGTTGTTTGAAGGCCTGCACGGCCTCAACCGCGCCTTGGTGGCCGAGAGCTTATTTGCGCGCGAACGTTTGGGCTCGACGGGCTTGGGTCACGGCGTGGCGATTCCGCATGGCCGTATCAAAGGCTTGAAGTCACCCATGGCCGCGGTGTTTCAACTGGACAAGGCGATTGGCTTTGATGCCCCAGACGAACAACCCGTGAGCTTGCTGATCTTTTTGCTGGTGCCTGAGGCTTCTACGCAAAAACACCTTGAAATCTTGTCTGAGATTGCCGAGCTGCTCAGCGACACAGGCTTGCGCGAAAAAATCAAAACTTGTGGTGATGCGGAGGAACTCCACCGCATCATCTCTACCTGGAACGCGGTGCAACCGTGAGGCCTTCCGTCATCAGCGCAGATGTGCTGTTTGAAGCCTTTCGCGGCCGTTTGCGCTGGGAATGGATTGCTGGCTTAGGCGCTTCCGAGCGTCACTTTGACGAAGTCGCTGTACGCAGTGCGCGCTCTGGCGCCGATTTGGTGGGTTATCTGAACTACATCCATCCCTATCGCGTGCAAGTGATGGGCGAGCGCGAAGCCAATTACGTGAGCAAAGCCAATCCTGAAGATTGCGCGCGCCGCATTGCACGTATCGTCACTTTAGAACCTCCAGTGTTGGTGTTGGCCGATGGCCAACAGCCTTCGGAAGCGTTGGTGTCTATGTGTGAGCGGGCGCAGATTCCGTTGTTTGCGACGCATGAATCGGCTGCGTTTGTCATTGATTTGTTGCGCGCTTACTTGTCCAAACACTTCGCCGATCGCACCACCATGCATGGTGTGTTCATGGATATTTTGGGTTTGGGCGTGATGATCACGGGTGAGTCTGGCTTGGGTAAAAGCGAGCTGGGCTTAGAGTTGATTTCACGTGGCAACGGCTTGGTGGCCGACGATGCAGTCGATTTGTACCGCATCAACCAAACCACCATCGAAGGCCGCTGCCCCGAGTTGTTGCAAAACCTGCTGGAAGTGCGCGGTATTGGTTTGCTCGACATCCGTGCCATCTTTGGCGAAACCGCGGTGCGCCGCAAGATGCGCCTGAAACTCATCGTGCATTTGGTGCGCAAAGAAACCCTAGAGCGCGACTACGAGCGCTTGCCTCACGAACCTCTGACCCAAGACGTGTTGGGCGTCCCCGTGCGCAAGGTGGTGATTCAAGTGGTGGCTGGCCGCAACATCGCGGTGTTGGTGGAAGCGGCGGTGCGCAACTCAATTTTGCAGTTGCGTGGTGTCGACACTTACCAAGAATTCATTGCGCGCCATCAGCGCGCCATGTCGCAAGGCTGAGCCTTACTTGCCCGCAGGGCGGTGTTCGCAATTTTTTTTCACGCAGTGAGCGTACAGGCTGAGCGCATGGTCTGCAATTTCGAAGCCATGGCGTTTGGCCACTTTGATCTGCAGGGCTTCGATTTCTTCGTCGTGAAACTCTTCTACGCGACCGCAGTCTAGGCAGACCAAATGGTCGTGGTGCTCGCCTTCGTTGAGCTCGTACACCGCACGTTCGCTTTCAAAGTGGCTGCGCTTCAAAATATCGGCTTGCTCAAACTGCATCAACACGCGGTAGACCGTGGCAATGCCAATGTCCATGTTTTGCAGAAGCAAGTGACGGTACACGTCCTCGGCCGTCATGTGCCGTTGCGTGCCTTGTTGGAAGATTTTCAAAATTTTCAGGCGAGGGGCCGTGGCCTTGAGGCCAATGCTTTTGAGGTCGTCTGGATGTGCCATTTTGTCTTTCGCTTGGCAGTGGAAACAGGCCCACCGCTACAATGATCGAATCATAGCCTTAGCGCCTCATTCGGCCTTTCACACCATGTTTGAATCCTGTCGAAATGCCTCTGAATTTTTGCGTCAGCAACGCCGCTTCATGGCCCTTGCTTGTGTGGTCGCGGGCCTCGGGCTCACGGCTTGTTCGAGCAACTTGATTTACAAGCCCGATGTCGTGCAAGGCAACTTTGTCTCGCGCGAGCAAGTGCAAGCCTTGCGTGCCGGCATGCCTCGCCAAGCCGTGCGCGATGTGCTGGGCACACCGTTGGTGACCAGCTTGTTCCATGCAGACCGTTGGGATTACGCCTTCACCATTCGCCGTCAAGGTTCTGAGCCACAGCAACGCCGCTTCAGTGTGTTTTTCAAAGGTGATGTCCTGGACCGCATCGAGGGCGACCCATTGCCTACCGAGGCAGAGTTTGCGGCCAAGCTCGACAACCGTCGCCCCCCCACTAAGTTGCCAGAACTCAAAGCCACCGACGCTGATTTGGCCAAGTTCCCTGCCAAGCCTGCACCTGCTGCAGGCGCCGCACAGTCCGCCGCGCCTGCTGGCCCTGTTTCTTACCCACCGCTTGAAAACGCGGCTCGTTGATTATTGAAAGCGCCGACACACCATGGCCCACTCTCCTGATATTTTGAAAGTCGCCATCGCTGGCGCCAGTGGCCGCATGGGTCACATGCTGATTGAGGCCGTGCGCAACGACCCGACATGCATCTTGGCTGGCGCTTTGGATGTGCCCTCTAGCCCTGGCATTGGCAACGATGCCACTGGCTTTTTGGGTCAAGCCAGCGGCGTGAACATCGAGGCCGATGTGCGCAAAGGTTTGCAAAATAGCCATGTGTTGATTGACTTCACACGTCCCGAAGGCACGCTGGCGCATTTGAAAATTTGCCGCGAGTTGGGCGTGAAGTTGGTCATTGGCACCACCGGTTTTACGGACGAACAAAAAGCTGAAATCGCTGAGGCAGCCAAAGACATTGCCATCGTCATGGCCCCCAACATGAGTGTGGGTGTGAACGTGACCTTGAAGCTTTTGCAGATGGCAGCACAAGCCATGCCTACCGGCTACGACATTGAAATCATCGAAGCACATCACCGTCACAAGGTGGATGCCCCGTCCGGCACCGCTTTGAAAATGGGCGAAGTGATTGCTGAGGCCATTGGCCGTGACCTCAAAGACTGCGCCGTGTACGAACGCTACGGCCACACGGGTGAGCGTGACCCATCGACCATCGGTTTCTCCACCATCCGTGGTGGTGACATCGTGGGTGACCACACGGTGTTGTTTGCTGGCATTGGCGAGCGCATCGAAATCACACACAAATCGTCCAGCCGTGCCACGTATGCCCAAGGCAGCTTGCGTGCCGCCAGCTTCTTGGCGGGCAAGAGCAAGGGCTTGTTCGACATGTTTGACGTGTTGAATCTGCGTTAATTTTTATGGACTTTTTCGCCGCTGCTCTGCAAGGGGATGCGCTCAGCGCCACTCTGGCTTTGGCTTTGCTGGCTATGTCAGTGGCCAGCTGGACTGTGATTTTTTACAAAGCATGGCTGTTGCACCGCGTGAGTGCGGATGTGGCCCATGGCAAAGCCGCTTTCTGGCAGGCGCGTGACGTGCAGCAAGGCATTCAAGCCTTGGCGTCGGTCGAGCGCAGTGCTGTGTTGTTGCCACTGGCGCAGGCCAACCAGGCACTCATGCCGGGTACGTTGGGTGCGCAAGGCGATGTGCCTGCTCAGCGCACGCGCGTGTTGCGCGACGCCTTGCATAGCGTGCTTCACCGTTTGCAATCCGGCCAGGTATTGCTGGCCACCGTCGGTTCTACCGCGCCATTTGTGGGGTTGCTCGGCACCGTGTGGGGCATTTATCACGCACTCACCGGCATTGCCACGGCAGGTCAGCTCACCATTGAGCGAGTGGCCGGTCCTGTGGGGGAGGCTTTGGTGATGACGGCTGCTGGCTTGGCTGTGGCGTTGCCCGCTGTGTTGGCGTTTAACGTGATGGGCCGCGTGATTAACCGCTTGGAGCAAGAGCTGGAAGGCTTTGCCCACGACCTGCGAGCGCTCTGATGGCTTTCGGACGTTTTGAGCGCACGCCGGGCCAAACGCCCATGAGCGACATCAACGTCACCCCGCTGGTCGATGTGATGATGGTGTTGTTGGTCATCTTCATCATCACCGCGCCTTTGATGGTCAGCGCTTTGAAGCTTGATTTACCCAAAACCGACGGCGCACAGGCCAGCAGCGCCCCGCCGCGCTTTGTCAAACTCAGCATCGACGCCAAAGGCGTGGTGTATTTGGATGACAAAGCCACCTCGCTGGATGAGCTCAAGCGCAGCCTCAACGCCCAAGCCTCCAAGGCTTTGGCGATGGACCACGGTGAATTGCCCGAAGTTCAGCTGCGCGCCGATGAGCGCGTGCCTTATGGCAAAGTGGTTGAAGTCATGGGTTTGGCTCAGCAAGCGGGCATGAACCGCATTGGCTTTGTGACCGAGCGCAAACCGCCGTCAGCGTCGCCCTGATTTCCCCCTCAACCAAGGCCTAAAATCTAGGCATATCCAGCCTTTGCTTTTAAAGGCGTTGCTCTCCGCCATGGGCGGGGTTCTCTGACTGATTCCATGCAAGACAAATACAACCACACCGAGGTCGAACGCGCCGTTCAGGCCGCTTGGACCCAAGCCGATGCCTACCGCGTGACCGAAGACACGTCCAAGAAAAAGTTTTACGCCTGCTCCATGCTGCCCTACCCCAGCGGCAAGCTGCACATGGGCCATGTGCGCAACTACACCATCAACGACATGCTCACGCGCAATTTGCGCATGAAGGGCTACAACGTCTTGATGCCCATGGGCTGGGACGCCTTTGGTTTGCCCGCTGAAAACGCCGCGCTTAAAAACGGTGTGCCACCCGCCAAGTGGACCTACGAGAACATCGCCTACATGAAGAAGCAAATGCAGGCGATGGGCTTGGCCATCGACTGGTCGCGCGAAGTGGCCACCTGTGATGCGACCTACTACAAATGGAACCAATGGCTGTTCTTGAAGATGCTTGAAAAAGGCATTGCCTACCGCAAGACCCAAGTGGTGAACTGGGATCCGGTCGACCAAACCGTGTTGGCCAACGAACAAGTGATTGACGGCAAAGGCTGGCGCACGGGCGCTCCGGTTGAGAAGCGCGAAATTCCTGGCTACTACCTCGACATCACCCGCTACGCGCAAGAGCTGTTGGACCATGTGCAAATTGGCAACGACAAAGCCACTCTGAACGGCTGGCCTGACAAAGTACGCTTGATGCAAGAGAACTGGATCGGCAAGAGCGAGGGTGTGCGCTTTGCGTTCACGCACGACATTCGCAGTGCAGACGGCGCGCTGATTGGCGCATCAGAAAGCTCACCTGCCGGTGAGCAGGGCAAGATGTATGTCTTCACCACACGCGCCGACACCATCATGGGCGTGACCTTTTGTGCGGTGGCGGCTGAGCACCCACTGGCGCTGCACGCTGCGTCGACCAACCCTGCAATGGCCGCCTTCCTCGAAGAGTGCAAGAGCGGCGGCACAACCGAAGCTGAGTTGGCCACGCAAGAGAAAAAGGGCATGGCCACGGGTTTGTTCGTCACGCACCCATTGACGGGCGCAAAAGTCGAAGTATGGGTGGGCAACTACGTGCTCATGTCCTACGGCGACGGCGCTGTGATGGGCGTGCCTGCGCATGACGAGCGTGACTTTGCATTTGCTTTGAAATACGACCTGCCCATCCAACAGGTGGTGGCTGTGGCTGCCTTCGACAAAGCGGCTTCAACAGCAGGTACGCCGGGCGCCTCATACGCAAGCTCGAAATCGTTGCCCGGCGCACCTACTGCTGAATCCTTCTTGGCGTTCGATGCAACCGTATGGCAAGACTGGTATGCCACCAAAGGGGAAGGCATTGCGATCAACTCCGGCGAGCTCGATGGCTTGAACCAAAAGGCCGCCGTCAACAAAGTGGCCGAGCTGCTGGCGGCCAAAGGCCTAGGCGAGAAGAAAACCACCTGGCGTTTGCGCGATTGGGGTATCAGCCGTCAGCGCTACTGGGGCACACCGATCCCGATCATCCATTGCGACGAACACGGTGCTGTGCCTGTGCCCGAAAAAGACTTGCCCGTGGTGCTGCCGCAAGACTGCATCCCCGATGGCTCAGGTAACCCGTTGCACAAGCACGAAGGTTTCCACGCGGCGAGTCCAGGCAGCGACAAGCGTGTCGCGTGCCCTGTGTGCGGCAAGCCCGCGCGCCGCGAGACCGACACGATGGACACCTTTGTGGATTCGTCGTGGTACTTCATGCGCTATTGCGACCCAACCAACGCCGATGCGATGGTGGCCGAGGGTGCCCAGTATTGGGCGCCGATGGACCAATACATTGGTGGCATTGAGCACGCGATTTTGCATTTGCTCTATGCGCGTTTTTGGACCAAGGTCATGCGTGATATGGGCTTGGTCAAAGTGGACGAGCCCTTCACCAAGCTGCTCACCCAAGGCATGGTGCTCAACCACATTTACTCACGTCGCACAGCCAAAGGCGGCAAAGATTATTTCTGGCCACACGATGTCGAGCATGTGCTCGACGACGCAGGCAAGGTGGTGGGCGCCAAGCTCAAGAATGCCGCTGAGAGCAGCGATGGCCTGCTGCCCGTGGGTACCGCCATCGACTACGAGGGCGTGGGCACCATGTCCAAGTCGAAGAACAATGGCGTGGATCCCCAAGACCTGATCGAGCGTTATGGCGCCGACACCGCGCGTCTGTACACCATGTTCACGGCACCGCCCGAGGCCACGTTGGAGTGGAACGACGCGGCCGTGGAAGGCAGCTACCGTTTCTTGCGCCGCGTGTGGAACTTCGCGTTCAAACACGAGGCCACGCTCAAGGCCGCCACGGCGGGCAATTTGAGCACCGCCAAACCACGCAAAGAAGCCGCCGATTTGCGCCGTGAAATGCATGTGGTGTTGAAGCAAGTCAGTTACGACTATGACCGCATGCAATACAACACCGTGGTGTCGGGTTGCATGAAGTTGCTCAATGCCTTGGAAGACTTCAAAGCAGATGGCAGCGAAGGCGACAACGCCGTGCTGTGCGAAGGCATGTCTGTTTTGCTGCGCATGCTCTACCCAGCCTGCCCGCACATCAGTGCGAACTTGTGGGCTGAACTGGGCTATGCCGCACGCTTGGGTGACTTGCTCGACACGGCTTGGCCTGAAGTGGACGAAAGCGCTTTGCAACGCGACGAGTTGGAGCTCATGCTGCAAATCAACGGCAAGTTGCGTGGTGCGGTCATGGTGAGCGCCACAGCCAGCAAAGAGCAAATCGAACAAGCCGCATTGGCTACCGAAGCCTTCATCAAACAAGCCAACGGCGCTGCACCCAAGAAGGTCATCGTGGTGCCTGGCCGTTTGGTCAACATCGTCGTCTAAAGGCTGATTTCATGACTACGCGCCGCGCATTGCTGATGTTTTCCTTGCTCGCCACGGGGTTGGCCGGGTGTGGTTTTGAGTTGCGCAAAGCGCCCAATTACGCGTTTAACACTTTGTACAGCTCGATCCCTGTGGTCTCGCCTTTTGGTGCCAAGCTCAAGCGCAGTTTGGAATCCTCGGGCCAAGTGGAAGTCATCAATGACGCGCGTCAAATTGAGCGCGCACAGGTCATCTTTGATCAACTGTTCGAGTTGCGCGAGAAGGTGGTTGTGGGGCGCACATCCACCGGTGCGATTCGTGAATTTCAACTGCGTTATCGCTATCGGTTTCGGTTGCGCAGCAGCAATGGCACGGAGTTGATTCCGGACACAGAAATCATGCTCACGCGGGACATCAACTTCAATGAAACCGGCGCTTTGTCCAAAGAGTCGGAAGAGGCCTTGCTCTACCGTGACATGGAAAATGATTTGGTGCTTCAAATTCAACGTCGCTTGGCCGCCGTGCGCCAACTCTGAGCATGCAAGTCGCCAGCGCTCAATTTGCCAACCACCTGCAAGCGCAGGCGAGCAAAGGCTTGCGCAGCCTTTACACCTTCCACGGGGATGAGCCGCTGTTGCAGCAAGAGGGGCTAGATGCGCTGCGCAACACTGCGCGCGCTCAGGGCTATACCGAGCGTAGCGTGTACACCGTGGCAGGCGCACACTTTGATTGGGGTGAGGTTTTGGCTGCGGGTGGCTCCATGAGTTTGTTTGCTGACAAACAGCTCATTGAAATTCGCATTCCTTCGGGCAAGCCCGGCAAAGAAGGCAGTACGGCCTTGCAGCAAATTGCCGAGTTGGCCGTGGGCAACGACAGCACCCTCACCGTGGTGTTGTTGCCCCGTCTCGACAAAGCCACCAAAAGTTCGGCTTGGTTCAGCGCGCTAGAGAACAACGGCATCAGCGTGCAGGTCGACCCCGTTGAACGCCATGCCTTGCCTACGTGGATTGCGCAACGTTTGGGTGCACAACAGCAACGCGTGGCTGCCGGTGAAGCGGGGCAACACACTTTGCAGTTTTTTGCTGAACGTGTGGAAGGCAACTTGCTGGCTGCCCACCAAGAAATTCAAAAGCTCGCACTTCTGTACCCAGAGGGCGAGTTGAGTTTTGAGCAAGTGGAGCGTGCCGTGTTGAACGTGGCACGGTACGACGTGTTCAAACTCTCAGAGGCTGTGCTCAGTGGCCAGCCCCTGCGCGTGCAACGCATGCTCGATGGCCTCAAAGCCGAGGGCGAAGCCGAGGTGTTGGTGCACTACACATTGGCTGAAGAAATCCGTGCCTTGAAACGCGTCAAAGACGCTGTCGCATCGGGTAAGGCCTTGCCCATGGCTCTGCGCGAGCAGCGCATTTGGGGCCCGCGCGAACGTTTGTTTGAACGCGTGCTGCCGCGCTTGAGTGTGGGCATGCTTGAAAAATTGTTGCAGTCGGCCCATCAGGTCGACGGCATTGTCAAAGGTTTGAAAACGCCAGAGTGGCCTGCTGACAATTGGCAAGCTCTGCATCGTTTGGCCATGCGTTTGTGCCGCGCTTGTATGCCGCGCAACGCTTAATTAGGAAACACACATGACGACTCTCAACGTTGCTGATCACATGCACGCGCTGGGCGCGCAAGCCAAATCTGCTTCAGCGCAAATGGCCAAAGCCTCTGCGGCGGTCAAAAGCACCGCGCTGCGCAAGCTCGCCGCGTTGCTGCGCGAGAACATCGACGCCTTGCAAATCGACAACGCCAAAGACATTGAGCGCGCCATTGCCGCTGGCCTCGATGCCCCGATGGTGGACCGTTTGAAGCTCACCCCCAAAGTGTTGGAAACCTGCGCACAAGGCTGCGAGCAGCTCGCGGCCATGCCCGATGTGATTGGTGAAATCATTGGCATGAGGCAGCAACCCAGCGGCATTCGCGTGGGCCAAATGCGTGTGCCTTTGGGCGTGTTTGGCATGATTTTCGAAAGCCGTCCCAACGTCACGATTGAAGCCGCCTCGCTGTCCATCAAGAGCGGCAACGCGTGCATCTTGCGCGGCGGCTCGGAAGCGATCGAGTCCAATAAAGCCTTGGCGAAGTTGGTGCAACAAGCCCTGAGCGAAAGCGGTTTGCCGATTGACGCTGTGCAGATGGTGCAAACCACCGATCGCGAAGCGGTGGGCCACCTCATTGCCATGCCTGAGTTTGTGGATGTCATCATCCCGCGCGGCGGCAAAGGCTTGATTGAGCGTATCAGCCGCGACGCCAAAGTGCCTGTCATCAAACACTTGGACGGCAACTGCCACACCTATGTGGACGACCCTTGCGACATCGACATGGCTGTGACCGTGGCCGACAACGCCAAGACCCAAAAGTACAGCCCTTGCAACGCCAGCGAAAGCTTGTTGGTGGCGCGTGGTGTGGCCGCCGAGTTCTTGCCCAAGATTGGCGCTATTTTTACGGCCAAAGGCGTGGAGATGCGTTGCTCACCAGAAGCCAAGACCATCCTCGCCAGTGTTCAAGGTGCGCACCTCAAAGACGCAACCGAGCAAGACTGGTTTGAAGAATATTTGGGCCCCATCATCAGCATCAAAGTGGTGGGGGGGGTGGACGAAGCCATTGCCCACATCAACCACTATTCGAGTCACCACACAGAATCCATCCTCACGCGTGACCACATGCATGCCCAGCGTTTTTTGCGCGAGGTCGACTCGTCCAGCGTGATGGTCAACGCCAGCACCCGATTTGCGGATGGTTTTGAATACGGTTTAGGGGCTGAAATAGGCATTTCCACCGACAAATTCCACGCCCGCGGACCGGTTGGCATCGAAGGCCTGACCTCGTTGAAATACGTGGTGTTGGGCCAAGGTGAAATTCGCGTTTAAACCACACTTTTTAGAGAGTGACCTCTCTAAAGAATGGGTGGACCATAGGTCCTAAAATGGCCTTCTACTTTTTGAGACACCATGGTTCCACACCTCATCACGGCCCTCAACGGCCCCATCAACGAGCTTGAACAACGCATCCTCGATTCCATGCCCGCGATCGAGCGTTGGTTTCGTTTGGAGTGGATGGAGCACACGCCTCCGTTCTACAGCTCGGTCGATATTCGCAATGCAGGTTTCAAGCTTGCACCTGTAGACACCAACCTCTACCCAGGCGGCTGGAACAACCTCACGCCTGAAATGCTGCCGCTTGCTGTGCAAGCCGCGATGGCAGCGATTGAGAAGATTTGCCCCGAAGCGCGCAATCTGTTGTTGATTCCCGAGAACCACACGCGCAACACTTTCTACTTGTCGAACGTGGCGCAACTGCAGCGCATCTTCCACATGGCGGGTTTAAATGTGCGCGTGGGTTCGATCAACCCCGAGATCAAAGAAAACACCACGATTGAGTTGCCCAATGGCGACAGCGTCACACTCGAGCCCGTGATTCGTGGCAAGCACCGTTTGGGTTTGAAAGACTTTGACCCTTGCACCATCTTGCTCAACAACGATTTAAGCGCTGGCATTCCCGGCATTCTGGAAGACTTGCACGAGCAACATCTGTTGCCACCGCTTCATGCGGGTTGGAGCGTGCGTCGCAAGAGCAAACACTTCGAGTGCTACGAAGAAGTGGCCAAACGTTTTGGCAAATTATTGGGCATCGACCCTTGGCTGATCAACCCCATGTTCAACCAGTGTGGCGAAGTCAACTTTGCCGAAGGCACGGGCATGGAGTGCTTGAAGACCAATGTGGATGCCTTGCTCACCAAGATCAAGCGCAAATACAAAGAGTACGGCATCAACGAAAAACCATTCGTCATTGTCAAGGCCGACAACGGCACGTACGGTATGGGCATCATGACGGTGCGCGATGTCAAAGACTTGGACGTGGTCAACCGCAAGACGCGCAACAAAATGAGCGTGGTCAAAGACGGCCAAGAAGTGAACCAAGTCATCATCCAAGAAGGCGTGCTCACGCACGAACGTTTGAACGATGCGGTGGCCGAGCCTGTGGTCTACATGATGGACCGCTATGTGGTGGGCGGTTTCTACCGCGTGCATGCCGACCGAGGCGTGGACGAAAACTTGAATGCGCCAGGCGCGAGCTTTGTGCCTTTGGCATTTGAGCAAAGCGCGCACACCCCGCAGCCCGGCATGAAACCCGGTGCAAGCACTCCCAACCGCTTTTACATGTATGGCGTCATTGGCCGTTTGGCCATGTTGGCTGCGAGTTATGAACTCGAAGCCACAGACCCTGAAGCAGAAAACTACGACTGAGGTTAGTCATGGATCAACACGGCAAGTCGTCGCTCGCGGCGCTCACCTTGGGCGCGATTGGCGTCGTTTACGGCGACATCGGCACCAGCGTGCTGTACGCGATGAAAGAGGTGTTTGGCTCGGGGCACGTCGAGTTCACCCCTGACAACATCTATGGCATTTTGTCCATCTTTTTTTGGACGCTGACCATCATCGTGTCTATCAAGTATGTGGCCTTGGTGCTGCGTGCGGATAACCACGGCGAAGGGGGCTTGGTGGCGATGCTGGCCTTGGCCTCGATGGCCGTCAAAGACCGCCCCGTGCTGCGCCACCGCATGTTGATTGTGGGTATTTTTGGCACGTGTTTGTTTTATGGCGATGGCGTCATCACGCCCGCTATTTCGGTGCTGTCTGCGGTCGAAGGTTTGGAGGTGGTGTCACCCGCTTTTAAGAAGTATGTGATTCCGCTCACGATCATTATTTTGTTTGGCCTCTTTGCCGTGCAAAAGCGTGGCACCAGTGGCATTGGCAAATTCTTTGGTCCAATCACTGTGGTGTGGTTTGTCGCCATTTCTGCGTTGGGCGTGTATCACATCGCCTCGCATCCAGAAATTTTGTGGGCCATCAGCCCGCACCATGCCTTGCGATTTATCTTCACCGAGCCCGAAGTTACATTCTTAATTTTGGGCGCTGTGGTGTTGTGTGTGACGGGTGGCGAAGCTTTGTATGCAGACATGGGGCACTTTGGTAAGAAGCCCATTCGCATCGCTTGGTTCTTTGTGGTCATGCCCGCGCTGACTTTGAACTATTTTGGCCAAGGTGCTTTGCTGTTGAGTGAGCCCGAGGCCGTGGCCAACCCCTTCTTCAACATGGCGCCGGACTGGTTGCTCGTGCCCTTGGTGGGCTTGGCGACAGCGGCCACCGTGATCGCTTCGCAAGCCTTGATTTCTGGCGCTTTCAGCGTGACCAAGCAAGTGGTGCAACTGGGCTTTTTGCCACGTTTGCAAGTGCTGCACACCAGTGTGAAAGACACGGGCCAAATCTACATTCCCTTTGTGAACTGGGGCTTGTTCGCGGTCATCGTGTTGGCGGTGATGATGTTCAAGTCATCCAGCAATTTGGCAGCGGCCTACGGCATTGCGGTATGTACAGACATGCTCATCACCACCGTGCTGACTTTCTTCGTGATTCACTACGGTTGGAAATACCCCTTTTGGTGGTGCTTGGCGGCGACGAGCTTTTTCTTTGCCGTTGACTTTGTGTTCTGGGCCTCGAACCTGTTGAAGTTGTTCGAAGGTGGTTGGTTCCCGTTGTTGATTGCTTCCGTCATCATGATGCTCATGCTCACGTGGCGTGATGGCCGTGGCATTCTTTACGAAAAACGCCAAGAAGACGCCTTGGATTTGACGAGCTTCTTAGAGGCAGTTTTCTTGTCACCACCCACACGCGTGGAAGGCACGGCTGTCTTTTTGACGTCTGGCAAAGGCGCTGTGCCTAACGCCATGTTGCACAACCTCAAGCACAACAAAGTGCTGCACAAGCAAAACCTGTTTGTGAACGTGCAAAACCATGAAGTGCCATGGATTGATGAAGCCGAACGTTTGCAAATCAAAGCCCTGGGCAATGACTGCTGGCAAGTTGAAATTCATTACGGTTTCAAAGACGACCCCGATGTGCCAGGCGCGTTGTCGCACTTGAAGGGCATGGGCTGTGAAGTCAGTCCCATGACCACCAGCTACTTCTTGTCGCGTGACAGCATCGTGCCGACGGTGGGCAGCGGCATGTCGGCGTGGCGCGAAAAGTTGTTTGCACAAATGCACCTCAACGCCAGTTCTGCAGCTGACTTCTTGAACTTGCCTAGCAACTCCGTGGTGGAGTTGGGCAGCAAAATCGAAATCTAAATCTCATGCACATCCTCTTCGTCGCAGACCCGTTGTCGTCCTTCAAAATTTACAAGGACACCACGTTTGCGATGATGCGTGAAGCCCAGCGTCGCGGCCACCAAGTGCTGGCCTGCGAGCCGCAAGACATCGTGTGGCAAAGCGGTCAGCAAGTGTCTGCACGTGTGCAGCAGGTGCGTTTGACGGGTGACGCTGAGCATTGGTTTGACGTGCAAAGCGTGGACGCGCACTACGGACTCAAAAGTGCAGATGCCATCGTCATGCGCAAAGACCCGCCATTCGATGCCGAGTACTTTTACGCCACGCACTTGCTAGAACAAGCCGAGCGCGAAGGTGCCAAGGTGTTCAACAAGCCTGCGGCTTTGCGCGACCATCCAGAAAAATTAGCCATTCTGGAGTTTGCGCAATTCATCAGCCCCACGCTGGTGACGCGCAGCGCCGATGCCATTCGCGCCTTTCATGCAGAGCACCGCGACATCATCCTGAAGCCGCTCGATGGCATGGGCGGCATGGGCATCTTCCGCGTCAAAGACGATGGTTTGAATTTGGGTGCCATCATCGAAACTCTGAACCGTGACAGCGCACAAACTGTCATGGTGCAAAAGTTCATTCCCGCGATTGACCAAGGCGACAAGCGTGTGCTCGTCATCGGCGGCAAAGTGGTGCCCTATTGCTTGGCGCGTATCCCACAAGGGGGTGAAGTGCGCGGTAACTTGGCGGCCGGTGGCAAAGGCGTGGCCCAAGCCATCTCTGCACGTGATCAAGAAATCGCCGAAGCCCTTGGCCCTATCCTTGCCAAGCGTGGTTTGTTGTTGGTCGGTTTGGATGTGATTGGTGACTGCCTGACCGAGGTGAACGTGACCAGCCCCACGTGCTTCCAAGAAATCTTTGACCAGACCGGCTTCGATGTGGCTGCGATGTTTGTCGATGCGCTTGAGCAAGCCGCTCGTTCGGTCTGAGCACGGTTGGCGGTATTTGCTGTGGCTTACACCGCTGCGCGGTGAATGGCGCCACACCAAACACCGCCAACCGCGCTCAGACAATCCAAGTCTGCATGAACAGAACATCAGACCCCCTACAAACCCAGCCACACAGCAGTCAGCGTTCGATGTGAGCGCCATTCACCGCGCAGCGGTGTAAGCCACAGCGAATGCTGGCTGATGCGTGGCGTGCGATAGAAGTGACGACTCAAGCGAGGCGAAAAAGACTAGCCCCGCAACTGCCCGTCCACAAACACCTTCAACTCCCCCGGCGCAAACGGCGTCCACACCTCATTGGTTGTCAAAGGCGCAGTGACAACCACAGCCACACGGTCATCGGGTGACGCGTGCTCCGCAAAGTTGATGCTCATGTCTTGGTCGCTCAAGGTGGCTGTTGCAAACGGATGCTTGCGTTCGATGTAACAAAGATTGGTCGAGGCATGTGCCCATAGCGCTTGGCCATTTGACAGCAAAAAATTGAACGTGCCGTGTTTGGCAATTTGCGGCACCAACTCTTTCAAGGTCAGTGTGAGCTCGTCAATCGACGGCACGTTGGCATGTGACTTGGCCATCTCTTGCATCAACCAGCAAAACGCGCGCTCGCTGTCGGTGTGTCCTACAGGTTTGAAGCTGCCGTGTAAACGCGGCGCGTAGTTTTCCAAATTACCGTTGTGTGCAAACACCCAATAGCGCCCCCACAACTCGCGCACAAAGGGGTGACAGTTCTCCAGCGACACCTCGCCTTGTGTGGCTTTACGGATGTGCGAAATGACGTTGCGGCTTTTGATCGGGTATTTGCGAATCAGCTCGGCCACCGGTGAGGTGCTGGCGGGCAAGTGGTCGATGAAGTGGCGCAAGCCGCGGTCTTGCTCAGAGCCTTCAAAAAACGCAATGCCCCAGCCATCGGCGTGGTGATCGGTCACGCCTGCGCGTTGGGCAAAGCCACTGAAGCTGAACGTCGCGTCCGTGGGGTTTTTGCAGTTAAGTCCGAGCAGTTGACACATGGCGTTTCAATTCAAAATCAATCGGTGTGTTGGTGCGGTTGGCGAATGCGCCAAGCTGCCAAAAGTGCCACCATGCAAACCAACGCAAGCATCAAAAATACTTCATCAAATGCTGCCAAGCGCATGGCCGAAGTGTTGGCGTTGGTGAGCGAATCACCGTGTACAGCCAATCGCCACTCCAACAAAATACCGCACAAACTCACACCCGCAGCGCCACCCAGCATGCGTAAAAAGTTGATCACGCTGGCGCCCTGAGGAATCAAGCCGCCGTCCATGCCACGCATGGCGCCGATGTTGAGCGAGGGCAAGATAAACCCGAGGCCCACGCGACCCAAAATCGCAAACACCACCAGCACCCATAAGCCGGTTTGCAAATTCACGGTCAGCATCAGCGCGAATGAAAGTGCCAACAACACCAAACCAAAGCTCACCATCAAGTGCGTGGGGTGTGTGCTGGAGTAGCGGCCCACAATGGCAATCGTGAAAGCCAACAACAAACCCGAAGGCAACAGCAAGGTGCCCACATAGCTAGGCGATAAGCCCAACCCCAGTTGCAAATACAAGGGCAACAAATAGGTGGAACCAAACATCGCAATGCCGTAGATGAACGCCACGGTGGTGCCCATGGCAAATGGACGATGGGCAAACAATGCCAAGTTCATCAGCGGCTTGCCATCGTTTCGGCTTTGCACGCGTTGCCACACCACAAAGCCCACAGTGCAAAGTGCTGCCGCACCGATCAAGGCGAGAGAGGCCACCACATTGCCGCTGTGCAACATCACCAAACCATTGAGCAAGCACAAGGTGCCCACGGTGGCGAGTGCGAGGCCGCCTACATCGAGCGAGGGCTTGCCGTGGTTGGCGCTCACGCCGCCAGGTGCTGTGGTGGGGACATAGCGCATGGCCATCCACATCGAAATCGTGCAAAACGGCACCACCATGAAGAACAGCGCACGCCAACTCATCCAGTCCACCAACAAGCCGCCGATGCTGGGGCCGAGTGCGGGGGCCAACACCACGCCCATGCCAAAGAAGCTGTTGGCACGGCCTTGCTCAGAGGTGTCAAACGCACGCAAGATGATGATGGCGGGGATGGGTTGCACCACACCAGCCGCCAAGCCTTCGATCACGCGCGCGGCCAGTACCAAGTTGTAATCCGTTGAGAGTCCGCCGGCAATGCCTGCGATGAGCAGCACCCACATGCAGCCCATGTAGGTGGTGCGATAGCCAAATCGCGCCAGCAACCAAGGGGTGGTGAGCATGGACACCGTCATGGCCACCATGAAGCTAGAACTCACCCATTGCGCCAATTCTTGACCGATACCGAACTGCATGCTCATGTCGGGAATGCCCACGTTCATGATGGTGGACGACATGATGGCAGCCATGGAGCCGATCATCACCGTGGTCAGCATCAGCCAGCGGTGGCGTGTGCCGTAGCGGCTTTGCAAATCAGTCAGTGAGCCGCGTTCAGCCATGTGTGTCTTTCGTGGCGCAGGCTTGGCAAATGCAAGTCTTGCGTTGGGATGCGAGGGGTACTTTTGCCAATAACTCGGGCGAGAAAGCCACGTTGACACACCAGCACTTGGCCACGGGTTGCTCGGTTGTTTTGGCGACTTCCATCGCACATTGGTTTGGCTTGCCGCACAGTGGACAAGCGCAAGCGTCAACGGAGGCGGGCATTTGGCTGGGCATGCCCCAAAGTGTAGCGAAGCGAACAAGGCACAATCGCAAAAATCTTATGTACGAATTTCCGCCCACGCCAGAAGCCGCTCAGTTGCGGCTGGACCATGTCAGCCCCAAAGACTATGCGCACAGCCGCAATGCTTTGGATGGGGCGGTCACGCATTTGTCACCGTACCTCACCCATGGATTTTTAAGCGTGCCCGATGTGGCCAGCGTCATGTACCACCAGTACCGCGTGGGTGTACAACACAAGCTGATTTACGAGCTGGGTTGGCGTGAGTACTTTCAGCACATGCACCACCATCTGGGCGATGGCATTGCACAGTCCTTGCACGAAGGTGTGTTGCCCGAGTCTGAGTACAGCACCGAGCTACCTGAAGATGTGCGCCACGCATGTACCCGTGTGCCCGTCATCGACAACGCGATTCGCATGCTCTACACCACGGGCTATTTGCACAACCATGCGCGCCTGTGGGTGGCCAGTTACATCGTGCATTTGCGCAAGGTGCATTGGCGTGTGGCGGCAGATTGGATGTACAGCCATTTGTTAGACGGTGACTTGGCCAGCAACTACCTCAGCTGGCAATGGGTGGCGGCGACGGGCAGCAGCAAGCCCTATTTGTTCAATGCGGACACTGTTGAAAAATTTGCACCGGAAATTTGGCACAGCCGTGGCACATCGATTGATGTGAGCTACGAGTTGATGGATATCTTGGCCAACAGCGCTGCCACGGTGGCGCAAGTCCGCAAAAACGAATTGGCTTGGGATGAGCCTCAAGTGTTCTCCGAGCCGCCTGCAGAACTCGGCTTTACAAAACCTGTGGCCAGCGATGTGGCAGGCAAGCAGGTGTGGCTGGTGCACCCGTGGGTACTGGCTGATTTGCCAAAAGATTTACCTGCGGATGTGGTGTGCGTGGCCGTGGCATTTGCCGAGCACACGCAAGCGCATCCGTGGAATGCCTTGCGTTGGAACTTTGTGGGCGAGCGCATGGCGGTGCTCACGCCGCACCGTTGGTTTGCTTCTGCGGATGAGGTGCTGCAGGCCTTAGCCCATGCGCAAAGTGTGCAGACCGTGGCGCATTTGTGTTTGCCAGACCTCGCTGCAAGTCATGTGCAATTGCGGCCTGCACCACGCTTGTTCCGTCAACTCGACAAGCCCATGGACTCGTTCAGCAAATGGTGGGTGCAAGTGAACAAAAACGTGCGGCACCTGCAACAGCTGGTGTACCCGCCGCCTGTGCGATCACCCGCGCCTTAAACGCGCTTTGATGCGCCTTATTCGCCAGGCGCTGGATGCACCTTGGTGATGAAGTACTCGGTCTCGCCAAAGCAGCTGGGTAAGCCTTTGTGCTGCTCGTATTCCACCACCACTTTTTGACCAATGTGCTTGTTGATTTGGTCAGCCACGGCATCATCACGCACGGTGAATGCAAATTTTTCTGGAATGGCAGGCATCACCGCCAAGGCGCGCACTTGTTCGCCTTCCCAAGTTTTGCAAATCCAACCTTTGTAAGAGAGCTTTTGCACAAAGCCCACGCTCTCGCCTTTGGAGTAGGTGAAGTGGTACGAGAACAGCAAGTACACGCCCACCGCAATCAGCACGGTCAACATCAAACCAATCACGGTACGCAAAGCAAAACGAAGTGTGGTGCTAATCAAAGGATGTGTCATGGCAGGCTCTCAATCGCAAAATGGAATCACACAATCATAGTTCGAGCGCCCATGAAAAACGGCTCCCTCAGGAGCCGTTTTCTTCTGCTTCATGTCGCAGTGATTAGGCGTGATCCGCCTTCACTTTAGGCTTGACCAGCCTTCACTTTCAAGCGCCATGCGTGCAGCAAAGGCTCGGTGTAGCCGCTAGGCTGCTCTTTACCTTTGAACACCAAGTCGAGGGCGGCTTGGTAAGCAGGCGCTTTGGCAAAGCGGCCGGCCATTTTTTGGTAAGCCTTGTCGCCCGCGTTTTGCTTGTCCACCACCGACGCCATGCGTTTGAAGGTGTCTTTCACTTCAGCCGGTGTGACCACGCCGTGGTGCAACCAGTTGGCGATGTGTTGGCTAGAAATGCGCAGGGTGGCGCGGTCTTCCATCAGGCCGACGTTGTGGATGTCTGGCACTTTCGAGCAGCCCACACCTTGGTCGACCCAACGCACCACATAGCCCAAGATGCCTTGCACGTTGTTGTCCAACTCTTGTTGCTTCTCCGCAGGTTTCCAGTTGGGGTTGGCTGTCACAGGTACTTGCAGCAAGTCGTTCAAGAGGCTGTCACGCACCTTGTTGTAGTTGATCTTTTCCAACTCTTTTTGCACCTCAACCACTTTGACTTGGTGGTAGTGCATGGCGTGCAACACAGCGGCTGTGGGGCTTGGCACCCATGCGGTGTTGGCACCTGCTTTGGGGTGGCCAATTTTTTGTTTCAGCATCTCAGCCATCAAATCGGGCATGGCCCACATGCCTTTGCCGATTTGGGCCTTGCCACGCAAGCCGCATGACAAGCCAGCCAATACGTTGTTCTTTTCGTAGGCTTGAATCCATGCGCTGGTCTTCATATCGCCTTTGCGCAACATGGGGCCTGCTTGCATGGCGGTGTGCATTTCGTCGCCGGTGCGGTCCAAGAAGCCCGTGTTGATGAACGCCACGCGGCTGGCCGCTGCGGCGATACAGGCTTTCAAGTTCACGCTGGTGCGACGCTCTTCGTCCATGATGCCCAGCTTGACGGTGCTGTCTTTGAGACCCAACACTTTTTCAACACGACCAAACAACTCGCAGGCAAACGCCACTTCAGCAGGGCCGTGCATTTTCGGTTTGACGATGTAGACCGAACCTGTGCGTGAGTTGCGAATGCCTTTTTTGCCGTGGCCTTGCAAGTCGTGCAAAGCGATGGTGGTGGTGATGACCGCGTCCATGATGCCCTCTGGGATTTCGTGCATCTGGCCGTCTTTACCTTTGTAAAGAATGGCGGGGTTGGTCATCAAGTGGCCCACGTTGCGAAGGAACAGCAAGGAGCGGCCGTGCAATTTGACGGGCTTGCCGTCTTTGCCTTTGTACTCACGGTCTGCGTTCAAACCACGGGTGAAGGTCTTGCCTGCCTTTTCAACCGTCTCGGTCAAGGTGCCTTTGACGATGCCCAGCCAGTTGCTGTAGGCCAGTACTTTGTCGTCTGCATCAACCACGGCTACGGAGTCTTCCAGGTCGAGGATGGTGGACAACGCAGCTTCCACCACCAAGTCGCTCACGCCCGCTGGGTCGGTCGCGCCGATGGGTGTGTGGCGGTTGATTTGCAAGTCGAGGTGCAAGCCGTTGTGCACGAACAGCACCGACGATGGTTCAGACATCTTGCCTTGGAAGCCCACAAATTGCGCAGCCTTGGCCAGCTTGGTGGTCTTGCTGCCTTTGAGGGTGACGACCAATTCACCGTTCACCACGGCGTAGCCGGTGGAGTCGAGGTGCGAGCCACTCTTCAAGGGCACGGTGCGGTCCAGCACGTGACGTGCATAGGCAATGACCTTGGCGCCGCGCTTGGGGTTGTAGCCCGCAGTTTTTTCTGCACCGCCGTTTTCTGGGATGGCGTCCGTGCCATACAAGGCGTCATACAAAGAACCCCAACGTGCGTTGGCTGCGTTCAAGGCGTAACGTGCATTGAGCACCGGCACCACCAGTTGTGGGCCAGCTTGCAAGGCCAATTCAGCGTCCACGTTTTTGGTGGTGGCTTTGACTTTCTCGGGTTGTGGCACGAGGTAGCCAATTTTTTCCAAGAACTTGCGATAGACCTTCATGTTTTGGATGGGGCCTGGGTTGGCGCTGTGCCATGTGTCCATCTCGGTTTGCAGGCGGTCACGTTCGGCCAACAAAGCAATGTTCTTGGGGGCCAAGTCTTGCACGATGGCGTCAAAACCCTTCCAAAATTTATCGCTGCTCACGCCGGTGTCGGGCAACACTTTGGTCTCGATGAATTTGTACAAGTTGGTGGCAACTTGCAAGCTACGCACGGGGGTGCGCTTGGTGGTGTCTTGGCTCATGGTGAGGTCTCTCTGGATAAATCAAAAAGGGGAAATCAGAACGAATCTTATTGGATTGCGCTGGGGTGATTGCATCGCCAGCTTTTGGGCTGTCGTGACAAATAGGGGGGTAATCCGTGATCTAGGTGCGCTTTACTTGTCAGGCACCAGCAAGTGCCCATGACGCAAGCCGCGCCATGTGCCTAGGGTCAACCCCAGAATCAACAACGAGGTAACCGCCAGCAACAACGTGGCGGGCATTTGCAACCAAGCGCCGCCTGGGGCATGGGTCATGCGTAGCGTGAGTGAAGTGAAGGCCGCCAACGGGAAGCTCATACCCCAATGGGCCATGCTGAAGGGTTGTTCGCGAATGGTGGCTATTTGTGTCATCGCCACCATCAAAAAGAACGCGCCCAGACCCCATGTCATCCACACCAAAGTCAAAGGCGCATCCAACTGCAACAAGCTCAACCCGCCGATGGATGGCGGGACTAATGTGATGAACCAGCTGGGTGCCAAGCGTGCAGGTAAGGGGCCGGCTTGTGCCAAGCGCACAAACATCAAGGTCTGCAACACCACCCATAAAAAGATGCCTATGCCGAACTGCGCGGTGGCCCATGCCTCTAAGCCAATGCTCACACCGCCCAAGGGGGCGAGGACGTTGCCCACCACAGGAATAAAAAACACAGGCGTGAAGGTGGCCCACTGCAAGCCACCGTTTTCTGCTTTGTTGAGCCAACGCTCAATGACCCAAACCGTGGCCGCAATTTCCAAAATAGAACCCGTGCACCAAAGAAAGGTGAGGGCTGTGTCCAGTGAACGATTCGTTCCCCAAAACAAATTGATGCCCAAGCTGGCCAACAGCAAGATAGAAATAGGCAAGGTCGCCATGAAAGCATGACGCACAGGGTGACGCATGTCTGCGGCAACGGCATTGGGATGTGCCTGTAAGCGCACGATGCAAGCGAGGCACAGCAACGCAAAAATCACTTGCGCAAAGATGGCTGCAACGAGTCCTAAGCCCAAGGCACTGTCGCCAAAAATGTCGGTGGCACGTAGCCACGCTTGCGACAAACCGCACCAGCCCATGACCATGGCAAACCACGTGGGTGCGAGGTACTCTAAGAGCGCAATCGCGCGGGTGATTCTGCTGGGGCGATGTGTGGACGCTTGGGTATTCATGCTGTCGATTTTAGGTCGGCGCGTGTGTTGGCGCCCCGTGGATAATTCAGCCATGGACAAACTCAAAGCCTTTGAGTCTTTTGTGTCGGTGGCCTTGAAGGGCAGCTTGACCGCTGCGGCCAAAGCCGAGGGCGTGGCACCCGCCATCATGGGGCGTCGCTTGGACAGCTTAGAAGCGCACTTGGGCGTCAAGCTCTTGGTGCGCACCACGCGACGCATCACGCTCACACACGAAGGCACGGCATTTCTCGAAGACTGTCAACGCTTGCTGGCCGATGTGGCCAATGCCGAAGCGAGCGTCAGTGCGGGCGGCCTCAAAGCCAGTGGGCATTTGCGCATCACGGCGCCTGCGGGGTTTGGCCGTCGCCACGTGGCACCACTGGTGCCTAAGTTCCACAGCATGCATCCAGATGTGACGGTGTCACTTAACCTGAGTGACCGCGTGGTCGACTTAGCCGCTGAAGGTTTTGATTGCGCGGTGCGCGTTGGCGATTTGCCCGACTCATCGTTGGTGAGTGTGCGCATGGCCGACAACCGCCGCTTGTGTGTGGCCACGCCTGAATTTTTGAAACGCTACGGCACCCCCAAAGTGCCGAATGATTTGATGCGATTTCGTTGCTTGACGCTGTCTAGCGATGCCTCACAAACCCGCGGCTGGGCGTTTCGTGTGCCCGTCAATGGCAAAGGCAATGAAGGCCAAACACACGAGGTGATTCACCTGCGCCCCAGTGGCCCTATGGATTGTTCGGACGGCCAAGTGCTGCACGACTGGTGTTTGGCGGGTCACGGCATTGCATGGCGAAGCACATGGGAGGTGGAATCTGAAATCAGCAGTGGGCAATTGGTGCCAGTGCTAGAAGAATTCGCCGCACCTCCCAACGGAATTTATGCGGTGTTCTCGCAACGCAAACACCTGCCCCTGCGCTTGCGCCTGTGGATTGACTTTCTCAAAGACCGCTACGGTCATGCCAACTACTGGAGTGCTGCTGCATGACGTTACATCCCATCCAAGAAGTCGTGCTCTGCGCGGATGACTACGCGCTGAACGCGCCAGTGTCGCAAGGCATCGTTGCTTTGGCTGTGCTTGGCCGCTTGAGTGCCACCAGTGTGATGAGCCTCTCCCCCCGTTGGGCGGAAGACGTGGTGGCTTTGCGCGATGTGCGCGAGCGTTTGGATGTGGGTGTGCATTTGGATTGGACCAGCAGCTTTGCGGTGGACGCTGGGCATGGCAGTGGCTTAGGGGCGGTCATGGCGCGTGCCGCACTGCGCTTGTACAACCCCAAATTGATTGAAGACGAGATCGAGCGTCAGCTCGATGCGTTCGAGGCCCATTGGCAAGCCGTGCCAGACCACATTGACGGTCATCAGCACGTGCAGCAGTTTGCTGTATTCAGAGATGCCTTGGCCGAAGTGCTCATGCGCCGATATGGCAACGTTGCGAAGCGCCCTTGGTTGCGTGTGTCACAAGTGGCGCAGCCTGGCCTCAAAGCCAAGGTGATTTCTGCCATGGGTGCGCAGGGTTTGCAGCAGTGGGCGCAGCAGCATGCTTGGCCTACGGTTGGCCCGTTGTTGGGGGCGTATGGTTTTGACGGCAGCATGGACGACTACGCGCGCCACATGCAAGGCTGGTTGGCCAGCTTGCCTCAAGACAAACTGGCCGTCATCATGTGCCATCCCGCTGTGTCGTCCCAATCTGATGATGCGATTGGTGCTGCGCGTAAATGCGAATTTGCTTACCTGGCTGGCCACGATTTTGTGCAGCACATGTTTGATGCGGGCGTGCACTTGGTGCGCGGCAGCGGCAAACCCATAGAAGCTTGATATCTCAATGACCTCATCATTTTTTGCATCTCCTCGCTGGCGTACTTGGGGTTGGGTTTTGCTTCCGTTGTTTTTGCTGGTATTAGCTGCGCTTCGTCCGCTGGCCTTGCCCGATGAGGGGCGCTACGCCGAAGTCGGGCGATGGATGGCGATGCGTGGCGACTGGCTCACGCCAAGGCTCGACGGCATTCCGTTTTTTCATAAACCACCGTTGTTGTATTGGCTTGAAGCCGCTGCGATGAGCGTGCTGGGCGCCACGCCTTGGGTGGCGCGCTTGGTGGTGGTCTTGCATGCGTGTTTGATGTTGGGGCTGATGTTTGTGTGCGCACGCCACATGGCTGGCGCGGCGGTGGCGCGACGTGCGGCTTGGATGTTTGGCAGCAGCTTGGCATTTTTGGTGGGCGGCCAATATGTGAACCACGACATGATGGTGGCGACGTGGATGGGTGTGGCCATTTGGTGTTTTGCACGTGCCTTCATGCACGACGCAGGTGTTCATGCAGGCTGGGCGCGCTGGGGATTTGTGGCGTGCGCACTGGGCGTCTTGAGCAAAGGTTTGATCGGTTTGTTGCTGCCCGGTTTGGTGCTCTTTGTTTGGATGGCCTACACCTGGCAATGGCGAAAAATTTTGGCCTTGCCTTGGGTGAGTGGTGTGTTGCTGTTCGTCGTCATTGCGTTGCCATGGTTTGTGTTGGCCGCACGTGAACACCCAGACATGCTGGCCTATATGTTTGGCAAACATCAGTTTGGTCGTTACACCGCCACCACGTTCAACAACGGCAGGCCTTGGTGGTTTTATGGCTTGGCCATCACGGTGTTGATGTTTCCTTGGGTGTTTGTGGTGGCTGCAGACGGCATGCAACGGGTGCGCGCAGCGATCATGCGCATGCCTCCTTCAGCCGGAGGGGATACGGACGCAGTTCATGTGGATGCACGCTGGGTGGCGTTGTGTTGGGTTTGGGTGGTTGCCATTCTTGGTTTCTTCTCTATTCCCAATTCCAAGCTGATTGGTTACGCCTTGCCTGTCATGCCTGCGCTTACCGTGCTGGCAGCGTTGTGGTGGCAGCAACATGTGGCATCACGCAACTGGGGTCGATTTGCGTTTGGCGCCTTGGTGGTCGTGAATTTGGGCTTGGCCATCGTGGCGCAGGTCAGTGCCAGCCGCTATACCGAGCAACACAGCACACGCGATGTGGCCGAGGTGTTGGCATGCGCCGCGCAGCCGACCGATGTGGTGGCTGCAGTGGATGACTACCCTTACGACTTACCGTTCTATGCGCAGCTCACCCATCCCTTGGAAGTCATTCAAGACTGGGATACCTTGCGCCAAACGGCAGGGGACAACTGGCGGCGTGAATTGTTTGAAGGGGCTGATTTTGATGCCCACGCAGCGCGTAGCTTGGTGCCCATGACGCGTTTGCAAACCTTGAAACAAGAGCCACACGCATGGGTGGTTGCGCCCAATGCATCACCGGTTCTCAATGCGCAATCGCATGAAGGCTTCACCCTGGTTGCGATGGGTCAAGCATGGAGCTTGTTCCGATCAGGCCTTGCGCCTGAAAGCCCAGAAGCGACTGAGCAAAAAGGTTTGCGCGGATGCAAACACCAGGGCAAAAAATAAAGCCAACCAATCGGGTAAATCCAGCCCGCGCAGCAGTGCAATGAACATCAACTCGTTGGCGGCAAAGCCCGCCAACGCTGTGGCCGCAAAGCGCCGAAAGCTTTGCCACAGATCGGTGTCTGCATCGCTGAAACTCAAAAAGCGGTGGCCTGCAAAGCTCACCACAAACGCCACGCAAAACCCTGCGGCATTGGCCACTTCAGGCCACAGGTAGGGCGATGCCAGCATGAACACAGCCATGTGCACGGCGGCGGCTGTGCCGCCCACCACCAAAAACCAAAACCCAGTACGCATGGTTCAGATGGGATGTGGCGGATCGTTGTCGATCACCACAGGTGCCACGGGCTTGACAGGTGCAATCCCGAGGCCCGAGCCCCAACGTTGACTGACCAAATACATGGGGCGCTGTTTCACTTCTTCATAGATGCGGCCCACATATTCGGCGAGTACACCGATCGACAGCAGCTGAATGCCACTGAAAAACATCATGCCCACCACCAACGTGGCATAGCCCGGCACATCAATGCCCCAAAAAAAATACTCGGCCACCACCCAGGCGCCGTAGCCCATGGCCAACATGGCCAGCATCAAACCAGTGATGGTCAGTGCGCGTAAGGGGGCAATCGAAAACGCCAAGACGCCCGTCAGTGCCAACGCAAATGAGCCGCGCAAACCAAAGCTGCTCTCGCCCGCGGCGCGTGGCAAGGGCTCGTAATCAATGGCGGTGCTGGCAAAGCCCACCCACGCGTACAAGCCCTTCATGAAACGGTTGCGCTCGGGCAGTTGTTTCAAGGCTTCCACCACGCGGCGGTCCATGAGACGGAAGTCGCCAGCATGTGCCGGAATCTTCACACGGTTGCCCGCGTTGATGAGTTTGTAAAACATGCCCGTCAAACCTGCATGCAAGGCCGACTGGTCGTCACGTGTGCGGCGGATCGCGTACACCACGTCCGAGCCCTCGCGCCAGCGCTTGACCATCTCGGCCACCAACGACACAGGGTGTTGGCCGTCTGAATCCATCAGCACCACCACCTCGCCGCGTGCGGCGTCAATGCCAGCGGTCAGCGCGGCCTCTTTGCCAAAGTTGCGCGACAGGTTGATGCCCACTACTTCGCGATGCGCAGCGCACAAGGCTTGCATCACCTGTGCAGTGTCATCACGGCTGCCGTCGTTGATCAATACGATCTCGACCTGCGACCCCAGCGCCTGCAAGGCTTGCAGCACTTGGGGCACCAAGGTGCCTAAGTTTTTACCCTCGTTGTAGGCGGGCATGACGCACGACAAAGTGGGGGTGTATTGGAAACGGTCGATGGGGGTGAGGGTCTGGGCGTCGCGCATGGGTAGATCATGCCAAAAAAAACACCCCATCCTCTTAAGCGCAGGCTCGCCCCGTAAAATCTAGCCATGCTCCAAGTTAAACAAGAATTGCTGGCCGCCTTGAGCCAAGCCCTCGACGGTTTGTTGCCCGGCTCCGGCAACAAGGCCGCTTTTGAATCTCCCAAGGTCGCTGCACATGGCGACTTTGCCATCACCGCGGCCATGCAGTTGGCCAAACCCCTCAAGCTCAACCCCCGTCAGCTCGGCGAGCAGTTGCGTGACGCCTTGTTGGCCGCCCCCGTGTACCAACAGTGGGTGCAAGACATTGAGATTGCGGGCCCCGGCTTCATCAACATCCGTTTGAAGCCTGCTGCCAAGCAGCAAATCGTCCGCGAGGTGTTGGCGGCCAAAGAACAGTTCGGTTTTCAAGCCGACAACGGCCAGCGCGTGCTGGTGGAGTTCGTGTCTGCCAATCCGACTGGCCCGTTGCATGTGGGCCATGGCCGCCAAGCGGCGCTGGGCGATGCGATTTGCAATTTGTTTGCCACGCAGGGCTTCAACGTCTACCGCGAGTTTTATTACAACGACGCGGGCGTGCAAATCAACACCTTGGCCAAGAGCACCCACTTCCGCGCGCAAGGCATCAAGCCCGGCGACGCCAGCTGGCCTGTGGACCCTGAGAATCCAGAGAGCAAAGCGTTTTACAACGGCGACTACATCCAAGACATCGCCACCGATTTTTTGGCTGGCAAAACTGTCAAGTCAGACGACCGCGAATTCACTGCCAGCGGCGATGTGAACGATGTGGACGGTATGCGCGAATTCGCCGTGGCCTACCTGCGACACGAGCAAGACCTCGACTTGAAAGCCTTTGACGTCAAGTTTGACAACTACTACTTGGAAAGCAGCCTCTACACCAGCGGCAAAGTGGCCGATGCGGTGAGCCGCTTGCAAGCGGCTGGCAAAACCTACGAGCAAGATGGCGCCTTGTGGCTCAAGTCCACCGACTACGGCGACGACAAAGACCGGGTCATGAAAAAGACAGACGGCACTTACACCTACTTTGTGCCTGACGTGGCCTATCACATTACCAAGTGGGAGCGCGGCTTCACCAAAGTCGTCAACATCCAAGGCACCGACCACCACGGCACCATCGCCCGTGTGCGCGCGGGCTTGCAAGCCGCGAATGTGGGCATTCCCGAGGGCTACCCCGACTACGTGTTGCACACCATGGTGCGCGTGATGCGCGGTGGCGAAGAGGTGAAGATCTCCAAACGCGCGGGCAGCTATGTGACGCTGCGCGATTTGATCGAGTGGACCAGCAAAGACGCGGTGCGCTTCTTCTTGCTGAGCCGCAAGCCCGACACCGAATACACCTTCGATGTGGACTTGGCCGTGCAAAAGAACAACGACAACCCGGTGTACTACGTGCAATACGCGCATGCGCGCATTTGCTCGGTGTTGCGTGCGTGGGCTGACAAAGACGGTGGCGATGTGGCCTCGCTCCAAGATGTGGACTTGTCTGCGCTGGAAAGTCCACAGGCCCAAGCCCTCATGCTGCAACTGGCCAAGTACCCCGCCATGCTCTCGGCAGCATCGGCCGACTTTGCGCCGCATGATGTGACCTTCTACTTGCGCGACCTCGCCGCCAGTTACCACAGCTACTACGATGCCGAGCGCATTTTGGTCGACGACGAAGCCGTCAAAAAAGCGCGTTTGGCGCTGGTGGCTGCCACTGCGCAGGTGCTGCACAATGGCTTGGCGGTGTTGGGCGTGTCAGCCCCCGCCAGCATGTAACGGAACGGGAGACTTTGAACATGAATCAGCAACGCGGCAGCACTTTGGTGGGCTTCATCATTGGTTTGGTGGTGGGCTTGGCCGTGGCCTTGGGCGTCGCGGTGTATGTGACCAAAGTGCCCATGCCGTTCATGAACAAAGGCCAAACGCGCTCTGCCGATCAAGATGCGGCGGAAGCAGAAAAAAACAAAGACTGGGACCCGAACGCGCCTTTGTACGGCAAGAAGGGCGGCAAGTCAGGCGACAAAGCGGATGAGCCAAAGCAAGACGCTGCGGTGAAAGTCGATCCCAAGAGCGCTGACCCTTTGGGTGATTTGGTCAAGTCGAAAACCGCCGAGCCTAAGCCTGAGGCCAAAGCCAAGCCTGAGGTGAAAACACCTGAGGCCAAGCCCGCAGAAACAAAAGCGCCTGAACCTAAAACTGCTGAACCTGTTGCTGAGGCTAAGCCAACCAGCACAGACCCGTTCATTTACTTCGTTCAAGCTGGTGCTTACCGCAGCAACGAAGAGGCGCAAGCACAGCGCGCCAAAACTGCGCTGCTGGGCTTAGACGCCAAGATCAGCGAACGTGACCAAGGGGGACGCACGGTTTATCGTGTGCGTGTTGGCCCCATGGACAAAGCCGAAGCTGAGCGCGTGCGCGCGAAGTTGGAAGCTGCTCACATTGATTCCGCCATGGTGCGGGTGCAACGTTAAACACCAAGAGGTAACCCATGAAACGTCGTGATTTTTCTTTGGCCGCCATCGGCGCTGCTGCTGTGACTGGTTTGCCTTTGGCGACACAAGCCCAAGGCCCTGCGGCTGCCAAAAAACCTGTTGAGGGCACGGACTATTTGTCACTCGACAAGCGTGTGCCTACCGATGTGGGCGCTGGCAAGATTGAGTTGATCGAGTTCTTTTGGTACAGCTGCCCGCACTGCAATGCCTTTGAGCCGCAGTTTTCCGCTTGGGTGAAAGCGGCCCCCAAAGACGTGGTGGTGGTCCGTGTGCCTGTGCGTTTCCGCGACGACTTTGAGGCGCAGCAACGTGCCTATTACGTGTTTGAGTCGCTCAACATGGTGGACGCCATGCACGGTAAGTTGTTCCACGCCATTCACACCGAACGTCAGCAGCTCAATACGGCGCTTGCACTGGCGGCTTGGGCCAACAAAAATGGATTGCCTGAGAAAAAGTTTCTCGACACCTTCAACAGCTTTGGTGTGGCCACCAAGGCGCGCCGCGCGACCCAGTTACAAGACGCATTCAAGGTCCAAGGTGTGCCCGCCTTGGGCGTCGCCGGCCGTTTTTACACAGATGGTTCATTGACACAAACCATGGACCGCGCCTTGCAAGTTGCTGAGTACCTGGTTGGCGAAGTGCGCCGCGGCCGCTAACGCCTGCCAAGTCAGCACGAAAATTGCTATCTTGATGGTTAGAATGCCATCAACCTAACGAGCAATATTCGTGCCTTGACTTCATTTGCCTCTTTCTCACTCGCTTTGCTAATGGCCATCGTGCCGGTAGCGGCGTCGGCAGAAAAAGCAGACCGCGAGAAGCCTACCAACATTGAGGCCGATCATTTGCTCCACGACGAGCTGAACCAAGTCAGCGTCTTCACGGGGCGCGCTGTGTTGACTCGAGGCACCATGGTCATGCGCGGGACCCGCATTGAAATGCGCGAAGACGCCGATGGCTATCAATTTGGCACCATCTTTCCCGAATCGAACAAACGTGCCTTCTTTCGTCAAAAGCGTGAGGGCAACGATGAATTTATGGAAGGTGAAGCCTTACGCATCGAGTTCGATGGCAAGGCGGATCGCATCAAACTCATCGACCAAGCCGAAGTCCGTCGCTACCGTGGTGCTGTGTTGAACGACACCATGACCGGCAAGCTCATCATTTATGAAAACCTGACCGATGTGTTCACCATTGACGGTCAGCGGAGCGCAGAAGGTGGCAAGGCCAGCGGTGGTCGCGTGAAAGCCGTCTTGTCACCGCGTAGCAAACCATTGGATAAACAACCGTGATCGAAACGCTTTCATCTACGCACCCTGCTGATACAACGGAGAGCCGTTTAGAAGCGCGCCATCTGCAAAAGTCCTACGGCAGTCGCAAGGTGGTGCACGATGTGTCTATCTCGGTCAAAAAGGGCGAGGTGGTGGGTTTGCTTGGCCCCAATGGCGCAGGCAAGACGACATCGTTCTACATGATTGTGGGTTTGGTGCGCGCCGATGGTGGCAGCATCACGATTGATGGCCAGCCCGTGGCGCATTTGCCAATTCATCGCCGCTCGCGTTTGGGCCTGAGTTATTTGCCGCAAGAAGCCTCTATCTTCCGCAAACTGAATGTGGAAGACAACGTGCGTGCAGTGCTGGAGTTGCAACGCGATGAAGACGGCAAACCGTTGCAACACGACGAGATTGAAAAACGTTTGACCTCCCTGCTGCAAGAGCTGCGTGTGGACCACTTGCGTGCATCGCCGTCTGTGGCGCTGTCGGGCGGTGAACGTCGTCGTGTGGAGATTGCACGTGCTTTGGCGACCAATCCGCGCTTTATTTTGTTGGACGAACCCTTTGCGGGTATTGATCCGATTGCGGTGATTGAGATTCAACGCATCATTGGTTTCTTGAAGGCGCGTGGCATGGGGGTGTTGATCACTGACCACAACGTGCGCGAGACCTTGGGGATTTGTGACCATGCGTGCATCATCAGTGATGGGCGTGTGCTGGCGCAGGGCACGCCGCGCGAAATCATCGAGAACGCGGACGTGCGTCGCGTGTACCTCGGTGAACATTTCCGAATGTAGTATGCAGACCTTCACGCTCATCACTTCGAGTTTCGCTGCCCCCCGAGGGGGCCCTCGCGCCTTGGGGCGGCCCGGCGTCGCTCATCGTTTCGGAGCGAAACGATGAAGCAAGGCTTATCACTCCGCGTCTCCCAACATCTGGCGCTCACGCCACAGTTGCAGCAGTCGATCCGACTATTGCAGTTGTCGACGCTGGAGCTGAGCCAAGAGATTGAGCAAATGCTCGACGAGAACCCGTTTCTCGACAAAGAGTTTGATGAAGCGCCGCGTGAAGAGTTTGGCCTCGACAAAGCCGATGCCCCTGCTCGCGACGAAGAGATCGAACCCACGCGCGACGTGCCATCGCTGGATGGCGGCATGTCAGAAATCACCGTGGACAACACAGCCAGTGACACCGAACCCAGTGTGGACGGCGTGGCCGAAAGTTGGGATGGCGACGGCAGTGTGGAGTTTTCTGCCGACGATTCCGAGTGGGGCGGTGACGCCCCCGCGAGCAACAGCAACAACACCGCCGACAGCGACACTGCAGACGCCACCGAGCTGGCGCGCATGCAAGAGTCGCTCACCTCGCATTTGCATCGCCAAGCTTTGGCCTTGCGCCTGAGCCCTACCGATCAAGCCGCCTTGCGCTACTTGATTGAAAACCTCAACGACGACGGTTACCTTGAGGACACGTTGCGCAGCTTGGCCGAAGGGTTGGGGGGTGACGACGAAGAACAAATTGAAGAGCTTGAGCACCGCTTCCAAGTGGCGCTGTCGCTGCTGCAAAGCCTAGAGCCTGTGGGCGTGGGTGCACGCGATTTGGCTGAGTGTTTGACGCTGCAACTCAAAGCCTTGGAGCCCAAAGGCGAAGAGGCTTTGCAGATTCGCGACACCGCGATCAACATGTGCAAGCAACCGATGGAGATGTTGGCCAAGCGCGATTTCAAACGCTTGGCGGTCATCGTGGGTGACAGCGAAGCCAATGTGAAAGTGGCGATCGCCTTGATTGGCCGCTTAGAGCCCAAGCCCGGCCGCCGCTTTGCTGATGTCGAGCGCCATGTGGTGGTGCCCGATGTGTTGGTCACGCGTGTGGGCAAGTCCACCACCGCACCAAAGTTCAAGGTGGCATTGAATCCCGATGTGATGCCACGTTTGCGTGTGCACGACATTTACGCCAACGCCCTCAAGGGTGGCAAAGGCGAAGCGCACGCAGGCTTGCAACAACGTTTGCAAGAGGCGCGCTGGTTCATCAAGAATATCCAACAACGCTTTGACACCATCTTGCGTGTGAGCAATGCGATTGCTGAACGCCAAAAGAACTTCTTCATCCACGGCGAACTCGCCATGCGCCCTATGGTGCTGCGCGAAATCGCCGAAGAGTTGGGCCTGCACGAATCCACCATCAGCCGTGTGACCACCAACAAATACATGAGCACGCCATTCGGCACGTTTGAGCTCAAGTATTTCTTTGGCTCCGGCTTGGAAACCGAGAGCGGCAACAACGCATCCAGCACGGCGGTGCGCGCACTCATCAAGCAATTTGTGGCGAGCGAGAACCCTAAAAAACCGCTGTCGGATAATCAGCTCTCCGAAATGCTCAAAGAGCAAGGCATTGAGTGCGCACGCCGCACCGTGGCCAAATACCGTGAGGCGCTGCGTATTGCGCCCACGACATTGCGCAAAGCGCTTTAAAGAATCCTATGAATCAATTACATCTTTTCTTGCCCTGTGCGGCAGGCGTCGAATCCTATTTGGCCGAGGAAGTGCGTCGCATCACTGGCGTGGGTGACGACGACTTGCGTGCCTTTCGTGCGGGTGTGATGGTGCGCGCTTCGTGGCGCGATGTGTTGTTGCTCAACCTGCACAGCCGTTTGGCGCAACGTGTGTTGGTCGAGCTGTCGCACACCCTGTACCGTCAAGAACAAGACTTGTATCGCGCTGCCGGTGAAGTGGCGTGGGAACTGTGGTTCTCACCCAAAGAAACGTTCAAGATTGAAATCACGGCGCAACACAGCCCCCTGAAGAGCTTGAACTTTGCGGCGCTCAAAATCAAAGATGCCGTGGCCGACCGCTTCCGTCACAAGTTTGGCGTGCGCCCCGATGTCAACACGCAATGGCCCGATGCACGTATCTATGCTCACTTGACCACCGAACACTGCACGCTCTACATCGACACATCGGGCGAGCCCTTGTTCAAGCGCGGCTGGCGCGCCGACAAAGGTGATGCGCCGTTGAAAGAAACCTTGGCCGCCGCCATGTTGGCTGCCAGTGGTTGGAGTCAAGGCGATGGCACAGCGGCCAATCCCGACGGCCTTGTTGCCCAAGGTGTTCCGCTGTATGACCCCTGTTGCGGCAGCGGCACCATTGCGGTGGAAGCTGCGCAAATTGCTTGCAACATTGCGCCTGGCTCGATGCGCAAATTTGGTTTCCAAAAACTCATTCCTTATCAAGAACATGTGTGGCACGGTTTGCTCGACAACGCGCGTGCACAAGAGTGCGAACCCCGTGCGCCGATTTACGGCAGTGACGTGGCTTTCCGTATGGTCGACTTCGCGCAACGCAATGCCGAGCGCGCAGGTGTGGCCCACGCCGTGCAGCTGCGCGGTGGCGATGCCTTGCAGCGCATGCCCCCCAGCGAGGTGCCGGGCGTGATGTTGGTCAACCCACCGTATGGCGAACGTATCGAAGCTGCCGGTATTGCCGGTGCCGCACGTCGTGCGCGTTATGCACCGCCCACTGAGTATGTGTCGCCGTATGAAGACGTGAATCAAAACGGTGATGCTGGTTTTGACGATGCCGCTTATGGCAGCGGCATGGTGCGCGACGATGTACCACGCTTTGGTGCCCGCGACATTGCACAGACCGAAGATGGTGGCGATTTCTTTGCGCAACTCGCCAGCCACTGGAAGAAAAACTATCCAGGTTGGACAGCATGGATGTTGACGCCCGACCTCAAATTGCCAAGCCGCATGCGTTTCAAAGAATCGCGCCGCGTGCCCATGTGGAACGGCCCGATCGAGTGCCGCATGTTCCGCTTTGATTTGCGTGCGGGCTCGATGCGTGTCAAACCATGACACCCGTGTGCGTGGTGCTCGACACCAACATCGTGCTAGACCTGTGGCTCTACAAAGACCCAGCGACGTCTGCGTTGCTGGCCGCACTTGAAAACAAGTCAGTGCAATGGTTGGCCACGCAAGTCATGCGTGACGAGCTAGAACGCGTGTTGGCCTACACCCACATCGTCAAGCGTTTGGCGTTCAGTCAACTCACCGCTGAGGACATCTTGGCGCAGTTTGATTCACATGTGCAGTTGATGCCCGTCGCAGCCAAAGCAATGTTTGTGTGCAAAGACGGCGATGACCAAAAGTTCATTGACTTAGCGGCACAACACCAAGCCCAACTGATCAGCAAAGACAAAGCAGTGTTGACCATGCGTAACCGCATGGCGCGTTTGGGGGTGGCTGTGGGGAAAGTGTTTCCTGCCGCATTGCCCGTTTAAAGAGACGGTAACGCTTTCACGTGCCATGTGAAGCGCGTGAGTGCGTCAGTGTTGCTGCAGCAAATCCAGCAAAGTTTTCAGTGCGTGCCGTGTGGCTGCTTCGCGCACGGCAGCACGGTCACCGCTGAAGTGCATCAGCTCGGTTTTCACCCAGGCTGTTTCTGCGCCTAGCGTGGGGCCTGCATCACTGGGCGTGGCCCATGCAAACCAAACTGTGCCTACGGGCTTGTCAGCAGAGCCTCCCGTAGGGCCCGCCACGCCGGTCACTGCCAACGTCACTTGTGCATGGGAGCGGCGCATGGCGCCCAGCGTCATGGCCTGTGCCACGGCTTCGCTCACGGCGCCGTGCTCGGCAATCAAGGCAGAGTCCACACCCAGCATCTCGTGTTTGGCCTCGTTGGAGTAGGTCACAAAGCCGCGTTCAAACCAATTACTTGAACCCGACAAATCGGTGCAGTTCGCGGCAATCTTGCCGCCGGTGCAGCTCTCCGCTGTGGCCAACATCCAGCCATGTTGTTGCAGCACTTCGGCCAGTTGTTCCGTCAAGGTATGCACACTCATAGTGACCTCCAAATGGCGATGACCAACAAAGTACAAAACGCAGCCACCAAGTCATCAAAGATGATGCCCCAGCCCCCACGCCAGCCAAAGCCTTTGAACAAGCTGTCGGCCCAGCGCACTGGGCCAGGCTTGGCTGCATCAAAGTAGCGAAACAAAATAAACGCGCCCAGTTGGCCCCAAAACGTGGTGGGCGTCACCAGCCACAGCACCAACCAAAACGCAATCACCTCGTCCCACACAATCGCGCCGGGGTCTGCCACGCCCATGTGCTGCGCGGTGATGGTGCAAGCCCACCAACCGACCAGTGTGGACGCCGCAATCAACACGCCCATTTGTAGCGGCGTGAGCCAAATTTGCAAGAGCAAAAACACGGCCCATGCCCACAAGGTGCCTGCTGTGCCTGGCGCCAAACGTGACAGGCCTGAGCCCGCGCCGAGTGCGATGAAGTGCGCGGGGTGCGACATCAAAAAACGACGATTGATGTAGGGAACGAAATCTGTCATGGTGCTTGAGTCGTCACACGAAGTGGTCAAACGACGCAAAGCGTTTGGCAATCGGTTGACCTTGTGGGTCCAGCACCACCAAGCCTTGTTCCTGCGTGATGCGGCCAATGCGCGTGACGGGTGTGTTGGTTTCCCATGCTGCGGCATGCACCAGTTCGCGTTGGTTCACAGGTGCGGTGAAGCACAGTTCGTAATCGTCACCGCCGGACAAGGCAAATTCAAGACGCTTGTTCCAAGCAAGCTCGGCCAGCACTGGCGTGATGCCCGCAGGCAAATGCGCTTCGCCAAAGTGGCCTGCGGCTTGCAGCCATGTGGTGTCAATTTGCGCGCCCACGCCTGAGCGTTTGAGGATGTGTCCTAGGTCACCCAGCAAACCATCGCTCACATCAATCGCTGCGTTGGCTACGGCGCGCAATGCGCTGCCCAGTGCCACGCGTGGTGTGGGTTGCTCCATGCGCAAACGGGCTTGCTCAAAGGCCTCGCCCGAAAGCGTGTGTGTGCCGCGAAACACTTCGAGAGCCAAGCGCGCATCGCCCACGGTGCCGCTGATGTAAATGTCGTCACCCACTTGTGCGTTTTGGCGCAGCAGTGCGTCGCCGGGCGGTACTTCGCCAAACACGGTGATGCAAATGTTCAGCGGTCCTTGGGTGGTGTCGCCACCCACCAATTCACAGCCGTGCACATCGGCCAAGCGCAGCAAGCCGCTGGAAAAACCGGCTAACCATGCTTCGTCCACGCGAGGCAATGAGAGTGCCAGGGTGAAGGCCAAAGGCTCTGCGCCCACCGCGGCCAAATCGCTCAGGTTCACCGCCAAGGCTTTGTGGCCCAAGCGGGCTGGGTCGACCGTGCTTAAAAAGTGGCGGCCTTCCACCAACATATCGCTGGACACAGCCAGTTGCATGCCAGGCGTGGTGTTGAGCAACGCGCAATCGTCACCCACACCCAATGCGGCTTTGTGTGTGGGGCGCTTGAAATAGCGCTCAATCAGATCAAACTCACCCATGGTGTTTGGCCTCAGTGCAGGTTGCGGCTGCCAGGCTCATCGCTGAGCGCATCGAGCACGAACATGGGAATGTCGACATCAAATTTTTCACCGTCTTCGGCCACGCAGAAATAGCTGCCATGCATGGTGCCCGTGGGCGTGCGCAGGCGTGTGCCGCTGGTGTACTCAAATTGCTCACCCGGTTGCAGCAAGGGTTGGTGACCCACCACGCCTAAGCCTTTGATCTTTTCGTGCGTGCCGTTGGCATCGTTCACATTCCAGGTGCGCGAGATGAGCTGCGCTGTCACACCGCCCACGTTGGTGATGGTGATGGTGTAGGCGAAGGTGTACAAACCGCCGTCTGGGTCGGACTGCTCAGACAGGTATTGCGGATGAACTTCGACTTGGAATTTGTAGCGTGGCATGGGGTGATTTTGGATGAAATAATCACCCCATGACCAGTCCACACCCAAAATTCAACATCGCCCCTTCCATCTTGTCTGCTGATTTCGCCCGTTTGGGTGATGAGGTGAAAAACGTCATTGCCGCAGGCGCTGATTGGATTCACTTTGACGTGATGGACAACCACTATGTGCCCAACCTCACGTTCGGCCCCATGATTTGCCAAGCCTTGAAGCCACATGCCAAAACACCTGCTGGTGTGGCGGTGCCCATCGACGTGCATTTGATGATTTCGCCCGTGGATGCCTTGGCCGCTTCGTTTGCCGAAGCTGGCGCGGACTACATCAGCTTTCACCCAGACGCGAGCGCCCATGTGCATCGCAGCATCCAAGCCATCAAGAGCAAGGGCGTGAAAGCGGGCTTGGTGTTCAACCCTGCTGAGCCTTTGGACGTGCTGGAGTGGACGATTGACGAAGTTGATCTCATCCTCATCATGAGCGTCAACCCCGGCTTTGGCGGCCAAAGTTTCATCGACTCTGCCCTGCGCAAGGTTGAACTGGCGCGCCAATGGATTGAACGCAGCGGCAAAGACATTCGCCTCGAAGTGGACGGCGGCATCAAGCCCGACAACATCCGCCAAGTGGCCGATGCAGGCGCCGACACCTTTGTGGCGGGCAGCGCGATTTTTGGCAAACCCGACTACAAAGCGGTGATTGACCAAATGCGTGTGGCTTTGGCCTGATGCTTCGTTCGCTACAAGCCGCCATCGTGGACCTCGATGGCACCATGGTCGACACCTTGGGTGATTTTGAAATTGCCCTCAATCGCTCGCTAGCCGATTTAGATTTGCCGCCCGTGACGCGTGCCTTGGTCGAGCGCACGGTGGGCAAAGGCTCCGAGCATTTGATTCGTTCGGTGCTGGCGCATCAGTTGGCTTTGCCAGAAGTCAAAGGCCTCACCAATGTGTGCGATGCGCGCAGTGTGGAAAATTTGTACGAAACCGCTTGGCAGCGTTACCAACATCACTACCTCGCCATCAATGGCGAATTTGCCGCGGTGTATCCGGGTGTGGTCGAAGGGCTGCAACAGTTGCGCGATGCAGGTTTGCAGCTGGCGTGTTTGACCAACAAGCCGCTATCGTTTGCCAAGCCCTTGCTGCAGGCCAAAGGGCTGGATTCGTTTTTCACGCATGTCTTTGGCGGCGACAGCTTTGAACGTAAAAAGCCAGACCCGCTGCCTTTGCTCAAAACCTGCGAAGCCTTAGGCGTCAAACCCACCCAAGCTTTGATGGTGGGTGACTCTAGCAACGATGCCCAAGCCGCCCGTGCCGCAGGCTGTCCCGTGGTGTTGGTGCGTTATGGTTACAACCACGGCGAGCCCGTGGACGGCGTGGATGCTGATGCCCACGTAGATACCCTGACCCATATTGTTCAAGCGCTGGCTGGCAAGGCCTGAGCCTTTGCTAAACTGCACCACATGTTCATTCATCGCAACACAGTCACAGGTTGTCACGACCGGGGAGCTTGGCCCTGGCGTACGCCATGTACTGCGCTTGTCTAAAGCACGCTCAGGTCCACTGATGCCGTGCCCGCGCTGAAGCACATGCGAGTTGCTCAGCACTTGTCCGAATGAACGCCCCAAGGCGAATGGGGCCGAGCTGTGGAGGCTCACGATGACTGAAACCGAATTCAAACAATTGGCCCAAGAGGGCTACAACCGCATCCCGTTGGTGGTCGAGGCTTTTGCCGACTTAGAAACCCCGCTCTCGCTGTATCTCAAACTGGCCCATGTGCAAAACAACGGCGAGCGCAGTTTTTTGCTCGAGTCCGTGGTGGGTGGTGAACGCTTTGGGCGCTATAGCTTCATTGGTTTGCCCGCCCGCACGCTGTTGCGTGCCAGTGGTTTTGGCGAAGCAGCGAAGACCGAGGTGGTGACCGATGGCGTGGTGGTCGAAACCCACGCAGGCAACCCGCTCGACTTTGTGGCCGAATACCAAAAGCGTTTCAAAGTGGCGCTGCGCCAAGGTTTGCCGCGTTTTTGCGGTGGCTTGGCGGGTTACTTTGGCTACGACACGGTGCGCCACATCGAGAAAAAATTGGTTCACTCGTGCCCGCCGGATGACTTAGGCATGCCCGACATCTTGCTGCTGCAAACCGAAGAGTTGGCAGTGATTGATAACCTTTCTGGCAAGCTCTCGCTCATCGTGTACGCAGACCCTGCGCAGCCCGATGCCTACGCCAAGGCTCATGCACGTTTGGCTGAGTTGAAGCAGCGTTTGAAAGCACCGGCACAAGCGCCATCGATTGCGCCCTGTGCCAGCCATCCCGCCGAGCGCAGCTTTGCGAAAGACGATTACTTGGCGGCTGTGTTGCGCGCCAAGGACTTGATTGCGGCGGGCGACTTCATGCAAGTGCAAGTGGGCCAACGCATCCATAAAAAGTTCACGGCGAGTCCGCTGTCCTTGTACCGTGCTTTGCGTTCGTTGAACCCCAGCCCGTACATGTATTACTACAACCTCGGCGACGCCTACGTGGTGGGTGCATCGCCCGAGATTTTGGTGCGCCAAGAGTCCACGCCCGAAGGCCAAAAAGTCACCATCCGCCCCTTGGCTGGCACGCGTCCACGCGGCGCAACGCCCGAGGCCGACAAGGCGGCTGAGGTGGAGCTCATCAACGACCCCAAAGAGCGGGCCGAGCATGTGATGTTGATTGATCTTGCGCGCAATGATATTGGTCGCATTGCCAAAACAGGCAGCGTCAAAGTGACCGAGGCATTTGTGGTGGAGCGTTACAGCCATGTGATGCACATCGTGAGCAACGTCGAAGGCTTGTTGCTCGACGGCGCAGATGGTCAGCCACTCACCAGCATGGATGTGCTCAAAGCCACCTTCCCTGCGGGCACGCTGACGGGTGCGCCCAAAGTGCATGCGATGGAATTGATTGACCAGCTCGAACCCACCAAGCGCGGTTTGTATGGCGGCGCTTGCGGCTATTTGAGTTTTGCAGGCGATATGGATGTGGCGATTGCGATTCGTACCGGCATCATCAAAAACGACACGTTGTATGTGCAAGCCGCTGCGGGCGTGGTGGCTGACTCGGTGCCCGAGTTGGAGTGGAGAGAGACCGAGCACAAAGCGCGCGCCTTGTTGCGTGCCAGCGAATTGGTTGAGGAGGGCTTGGAATGAAAAAACTCAAGCTCCTCATGGTCGACAACTACGACAGTTTCACCTTCAACATCGTTCAGTACTTTGGCGAGTTGGGTGCAGAGGTCGAGGTGTTTCGCAACGACGAAATCACGCTCGAAGGTATTGCGGCACGAAAGCCTGACCGCTTGGTCATTTCCCCCGGCCCTTGCTCGCCTGCTGAGGCCGGTATCTCGGTGGCGGCCATTCAGCACTTTGCTGGCAAGTTGCCTATTCTTGGTGTGTGCTTGGGTCACCAAAGCATTGGCGCTGCGTTCGGCGGAAAAATCATTCGCGCGCAAGAGTTGATGCACGGAAAAACCAGTGTCATCACCACCACGCAAGAAGGTGTGTTTGCTGGGTTGCCCGAGAAGTTCACGGTCAATCGCTACCACTCGCTCGCGATTGAGCGTGCGTCTTGCCCCTCGTGCCTCAAGGTCACAGCGTGGACGGATGACGGCGAAATCATGGGTGTGCGCCACACCGAGTTAGACATTCAAGGCGTGCAGTTTCATCCTGAATCTATCCTGACTGAGCATGGCCATGCCATGTTGAAGAACTTTTTGTAAAGGCTGGCTATGACAACCACCATCCATGCAATCACGCCACAAGAAGCGTTGCAGCGTGTCATCGAGCACCGTGAGATTTTTCACGATGAGATGCTGCACATCATGCGGCTCATCATGTCGGGCGAAATGTCGCCTGTCTTGATGTCGGCCTTCATCACCGCCTTGCGCGTGAAGAAAGAAACCATTGGCGAAATCACCGCCGCAGCCCAAGTGATGCGCGAGTTCTCCACCAAGGTAGACGTGCCCGATCGCACGCACATGGTGGACATCGTGGGCACAGGTGGCGATGGTTCGCACACGTTCAATATTTCGACGTGCTCGATGTTTGTGGTGGCGGCTGCGGGCGGCAAAGTCAGCAAGCACGGTGGCCGCAGCGTGAGCAGCAAAAGCGGCAGTGCGGATGTGTTGGAGAGCTTAGGCGTCAACATCAACTTACCGCCAGCGCAAATTGCCAAGTGCATTGCCGATGTGGGCATTGGCTTCATGTTCGCGCCCAACCACCACCCCGCGATGAAAAACGTGGCGCCTGTTCGCAAAGAGCTGGGCGTGCGCACCATCTTCAACATCCTCGGCCCACTCACCAACCCTGCTGGCGCACCCAATATTTTGATGGGCGTGTTCCATCCTGACTTGGTGGGTATTCAGGTGCGTGCGCTAGAGCGCTTGGGTGCCGAGCATGCCTTGGTGGTGTATGGCCGCGATGGTTTAGATGAGGTGTCGTTGGGGGCCTCGACTTTGGTCGGGGAGCTCAAAGATGGCAAGGTGCGCGAGTACGAAATTCACCCCGAAGACTTTGGCTTTGCCATGAGCAGCAACCGTGCTTTGCGCGTGGAGACACCCGAGGAGTCGCGCGCCATGTTGTTGGGCGTGTTGGACAACCAAGCAGGCCCCGCGCGCGATATCGTGGTGCTCAACGCTGGCGTGGCTTTGTATGCGGCCAATGTGGTGGACAACATTGAAGCGGGGATTGCGCGTGCGCGTGAGGCGCTGGCGTCTGGTGCAGCGAAGGCTAAGCTCGGCCAATTGGTCACGGTGGCGCATCAGCTCGCTGCGACATAAACACGCGCTTGGCGCAAGAAAGAAACACATGTCAGACATTTTGAACAAAATCGTTGCCGTCAAACACCAAGAGGTGGCAGCAGCGTTACAACGCAAATCGCTGGCCGCCATGCGCGCCGACGCTGAAAGCCGCGTGCTGACGCGCGACTTCGTGGGCGCGTTGCGCGCCAAAATTGCAGCAGGCTTGCCTGCGGTGATTGCCGAAATCAAAAAAGCTAGCCCTTCCAAAGGCGTGATTCGCGAAGACTTCATTCCCGCCGACATTGCGCAAAGCTATGCCGAACATGGCGCGGCGTGTTTGTCGGTGTTGACCGACAAAGACTTTTTTCAAGGCCAAGTGGATTACCTCAAGCAAGCCCGTGCCTCGTGCGACTTGCCCGTGCTGCGCAAAGACTTCATGGTCGATCCGTATCAGGTGTACGAAGCGCGCGTGATGGGGGCCGACTGCATCTTGTTGATTGCTGCTTGCTTGACGGATACGCAAATGGCAGAGATGGAGGCGGTGGCGCGCAGTCTCGATATGGCGGTGCTGGTGGAGGTGCATGACGCGGCTGAATTGCAGCGCGCCCTCAAACTCAAAACACCATTGGTGGGTATTAACAACCGCAATCTGCGCACTTTTGAGGTGTCGCTTGATACCACGTTGGGCATGCTCAAAGACGTGCCTGCTGACCGTTTGCTCATCACCGAGAGCGGCATCTTGCAACGCAGCGATGTGCAAAAAATGCGCGATGCGAATGTGCATGCGTTCTTGGTAGGTGAGGCGTTCATGCGCGCGCCCGATCCGGGTGTGGCGTTGGCTGAGCTATTCGCTGCTTGATTGCGCATGACTGCAGATTTGTTTGGTGGTGCTCCGCCGGTTGAGGCGCAAGCGTCACGTTTAACCCGATGGTCGCCAGCTGACTGGCCCACGCAGCCTGATTGGCAGCCTGTGCTCGATGCGTTTTGGCGCAGCGCACAAGGCATGTCATTGGCGAGTTTTGTGCAATCGCGCTTAGATGCTGGCGCGGTGGTTTATCCCAAGCATCCGTTGTGGGCGTTGCAACTCACGCCTTTGTCGCAAGTGAAAGTGGTCATCTTGGGGCAAGACCCATATCACGGGCCGCACCAGGCGCAGGGCCTGTCTTTTTCAGTGGCGCCCGGCGTGAAGATTCCACCCTCGTTGCGAAACATCTTCAAAGAGTTGCAGCGCGACTTGGGTCAAGCTGTGCCAGCCAGTGGCTCGCTGGAGGCCTGGGCTAAGCGCGGGGTCTTGCTGCTCAACACCAGTTTGACGGTGGAAGATGGCCAGCCCGCCAGTCATGCCAAGCGCGGCTGGGAGCAGTTGACCGATGCGTTGCTGACTGAGGTGGCGCGCACGGCGCCTGCGTGCGTGTACATGCTCTGGGGTGGTCATGCCCAAGCCAAGGCTGAATTGATTGAGCGCGAAACCTGTGCTCAGTCGACAGGTTTTGTGGGTTTGCGCGATGGTGCGCCTCTTGAACGCGAGGCTTTGGTGCTCAAGGCCAACCATCCTTCGCCTTTGTCGGCCTTGCGCCCGCCGCAGCCTTTCATCGGTTGCGGTCACTTTTCGCAAGCCAAGGCTTGGCTGGTGCAAAAAAACCTGAGCTTGGAATGGGATTTGTGAGTCATTTGGGCTCGATGACTCGCGAATACCCTAAAACTCTGCTATAGTTCGCGATTCGCCGGAGGGGTGCCCGAGTGGCTAAAGGGGGCAGACTGTAAATCTGTTGGCTTACGCCTACACTGGTTCGAATCCAGTCCCCTCCACCAGCGAAAACCAACAAGTAGAAGTGCCGGTAGGCCTGCAACTGTGATGATCTTTTCTGATCTGATGCGGGAGTAGTTCAATGGTAGAACCCTAGCCTTCCAAGCTAATGACGCGGGTTCGATTCCCGTCTCCCGCTCCACCTGTGGTTTTCAATGGATTGATTGGCAGTCAATGATTTGCCCTTGTGGCTCAGTGGTAGAGCACTCCCTTGGTAAGGGAGAGGTCGCGGGTCCGATTCCCGCCAAGGGCACCAGATTTTTTTGTGATTGACCTATATTTTTTCGGAGTCGAAAGATGGCAAAAGGAAAATTTGAACGTACCAAGCCGCACGTGAACGTGGGCACCATTGGTCACGTTGACCACGGCAAGACAACGTTGACAGCTGCGATCACCACGATCCTGTCAACAAAGTTTGGCGGCG
>Ga0228703_1000040_pt1 | contig 146222 bp, 128 predicted proteins | sample McNCre217_Aug_MG_3_FD_178020 | JGI IMG/M metagenome (GOLD analysis project Ga0228703, IMG submission 178020) | Freshwater microbial communities from McNutts Creek, Athens, Georgia, United States - 29-17_Aug_MG | ecosystem: Environmental > Aquatic > Freshwater > Creek | place: USA: Georgia... | reverse complement strand
ACTAGCTTTGCAGTGGCTATGGCCTCGGCCGGAATTAGGTGCTCGGAGGTGGCGTCACCCCAGGGTGCGTCTTCGAGCAGTGCGCGCTTTACGGCCTCTTCGATGATGATTTTCGACAGCACTTTAGGCCTTTCGAACGGTGATTGGACGGGCAAAGTTTGGGTTGGGTTCGGTGTGGTCCAGTCGGAAGTGGGCACCGCGACTTTCGGTGCGAGCAAGCGCGGCAGCGGTCACAACCTTGGCAAGGTCGAGCAGGTTGGCGTCCTCGTAGTCGGTGAACAAGCGAAGCGAGCGCTTCTGCGGGCGCCAAGCTCGGAATGCGTTGCGCGCGGTGCGCAGCCCCATGTCGTCGCGCGCCAGGCCCACGTTGTCCCACATCTGGGTCTGAAGCTCAACGCGGTCAACCACCGGAGCATCCGACGGGTAGCCCAGGTCAACCTCGAGTTCGCGCATCGGTGGCTGGTCGTTGAAGCGTGCAAATCCGAAGCCTTCCGGCCAGGGCTGGTCAAGAACCGAACTGGCACGGTCGGCGAAGACGAGCGATTCGAGCAGGCTGTTGGAGGCCAGTCGATTGGCTCCATGGGAGCCATTGCAGGCAACCTCGCCCACGGCAAATAGTCCGGGGATGGAACTGCGACCAAAGACGTCGGTGGCTATTCCCCCCATCCAGTAGTGGGCTGCTGGAGTTACGGGGATGGGTTGTTTGGCGAGGTTTAGACCATAGGAGCGGCAGGCGGCACTGATGCCAGGGAAGCGCTGGTTTAGGAAGTCGGCACCCAGTCCAGTGGCGTCTAGCATCACCGGCTCGCCACCCTGAGCAAGCATCTCGCGCTGAATTGCACGGGCCACCACGTCGCGAGGCGCGAGTTCTGCCATCGGGTGCAGCTTCTGCATGAATCTTTCGCCCCGGTTGTTGATGAGCACCGCCCCCTCGCCGCGAACAGCCTCGGAGATCAGGAATGAGCCGGGCACTGCGAGTGCGGTTGGGTGGAACTGGTAGAACTCTAGGTCGGCCAGGACGGCTCCGGCTCGAAGAGCCAAGGCAACACCGTCACCCGTGGTCACAGCAGGGTTGGTGGTATGGCGGTAAAGCTGACCAGCACCACCGCTCGCGAGCACCACGATGTCAGCCTCGACGGCCTCAAGCCCCTCGGAAGAAAACACCGAAACGCCAACCACGCGTCCGCCATCCACGAGTAGGTCGGTGACCAGGGTGTGCTCCAAAACTCTGGCATTGGAGCGCTTGAGCGTCTGCACCAGGGCATTGCTGATTCCGGCTCCGGTAGCGTCTCCGCCAACGTGCAGGATGCGCGCGTGTGAGTGCGCGGCCTCGAGCCCAAGCGCAAACTCCGATCCCTGTACAACCTTCTCGGCCCTGTCAAACTCAACGCCAAATCGAATCAGTTCATTGAGGCTGTGGGGTCCCTGCTCGCAGAGCGCCTGAACTGCCGGCTCCCAGCAGAGGCCTGCACCCGCGTAGATTGTGTCGGCCACGTGTTCTGCCACCGTGTCATCGGTGGCGGTAACGGCGGCAATGCCTCCCTGCGCGTAGTGGGTGTTGCTCTCGCCAAGCACGTCCTTGGTGATCAGCGTCACCTCGTGCTGGGTGGCAGCCTTCACCGCGGTGTACAAGCCCGCGATGCCGCTGCCGACAACTATTACCTTCATGCGCGTTGCAGTCTCTCTCGCCCTCGGTTACTTTGGCAGCGCGGCTAGCATGCGCTCGAGGGCAACCTTGGCATCTGCCTGAACCGCTTGATCAACCACAATCTGGTTCACCACGTTTCCCTTCACCAGTTCTTCAAGCACCCAGGCCAGATAAGCCGGGTGAATGCGATACATGGTGGAGCAGGGGCAAATTACAGGGTCGAGGCAGAAGATGGTGTGCTGCGGGTACTGCGCGGCTAGGCGCTGCACCATGTTCACCTCGGTGCCTATGGCAAACACCGATGGCTCGGTGGCAGCCTCCACGGCACGGCGGATGTAGTCGGTAGATCCGTACTCGTCGGCGGCCTGAACCACATCCATTGGGCATTCCGGGTGCACAATCACCCGCACTCCCGGGTAATCTTGGCGGGCCTTCTCGATTTGGCCAACGTTGAAGCGCTTGTGTACCGAGCAGAAGCCATTCCAGAGAATGACCTTGGCGTCGTGCAGCTGCTGTTCGTTATTGCCACCTAGCGCCTTACGTCCCCACCAGAGCGGCATCTGGTCTAGGCCGATTCCCATGGCAAGCGCGGTGTTGCGGCCCAGGTGCTGGTCGGGGAAGAAGAGCACGCGCTCGGCACGCTCGAAAGCCCACTCCAGCACGGTAGCGGCGTTGGAACTGGTGCAGACGATGCCGCCGTTGCGGCCGCAGAAAGCCTTCAGAGCCGCAGACGAGTTCATGTAGGTGACTGGAATTACCGGCACCTTGCCTTCGGCATTTGGTTCAGTTCCGTAAATCTCTGTCAGCTGCTTCCAGCATTCTTCAACACTCGCGCTGTCTGCCATGTCGGCCATCGAGCAACCCGCGGCCAGGTTAGGCAGAATCACTGCTTGTTCGTCGTTGCTCAGGACGTCGGCGGTTTCCGCCATGAAGTGAACGCCACAGAAGACAATCGCCTTAGCGTTTGGGTGGCCCTTAGCTGCAACCGCCAGTTGGAAACTGTCGCCTAGGTAGTCGGCGTGCTGAACAATCTCGTCACGCTGGTAGAAGTGACCCAGGATCACAACGTCATCACCCAAGGTTGCCTTGGCAGCACGGATGCGCTCGTGTAGCGCTTCGTCACTGGCCGCGCGATACTCGGCCGGAATCTGAGCCTGAACCGGCGCACCAAGTGGAATGTGATCCTCGCTGGAGGCCCCCGGACCGTACTCGGCAATGCCCTTGTCAAACTCCCACGGGCCCTTGGCCAGTTCGGTGTCGCAGGTGGAACCCTGCACGCCCTTCACTGCCAGCTGAATGCGCTCATTCACCGATGCTGTGGGAGTCATTTCTTCTACTGCTTTCTTACTTTCGGACTAGTAGTCCGATGGCTTGTTGAGGGGGCCGCGGTCAGCCAGGCTGCGGGTCTTGTCGTAGGTGTAAAGGGCTGGAGGTCGGTTTGAGGCGCCGGCCACAACTCGTCCAGTTGGGATGATCGCGCCGGATGCCTCCACCGAGCGGCGGAAGTTGCCCTTGTCCAGCGGGCGTCCGAGAACTATTTCGTATACCTCGCGAAGCTGCGCGAGGGTGAATTCCTCGCCGAGGAAGCCGTGAGCAACCCGAGAGTAGTTGAGCTTGGCACGAAGACGCCAGAGGGCATACTCCACAATCAGGTTGTGGTCGAAGGCAAGTTCCGGCAGGCAGTCGGCAGCCAGCCAGTGCACATTCTCGCTCTCAACCGCGCGGTCGGCTTCGTCTGTGCCAACCAAAGCCCAGTAGACGATGGAAACCACTCGCTCGGCGGCCGCCCCAGCTGATCGCTCAGGTGCCCCAAAGGAGTAGAGCTGCTCCAGGTAGCGGGAGGTAAGTCCGGTGGTCTCGCGCAGGTTGCGGGCCGCGGCTTGGTCCAGTGACTCATTTCCAGCCAGCGGGCCACCGGGGAGCGCCCACTTTCCGAGGTGCGGCTCGCGGATGCGCTTCACCAGAGGGATCATGAGGGTGTTGCGGCCATTCTCATCCGGGCGCAGGGCAAAGATCGCGGTGCTGATTGCCAGATTTGGCTGCATCGGTGCTCCTGCGGGGAGATGAACGGAACAGTAAAAGTAACTGTGACTTTAACTCACTATAGCACTTAGTGTCACTGTGACACTAACCAAGTTGCCGGCAACTTAAGGTTTAGCATCTGGTCAAGGTTAGGGAAACCCTCAGGCTGCAGAGGGCAGGCGGCAGTAGGCTAGAAACACCGATGCGCTGTTGCATGGGTTGAATAATTAAGCACCGCAGTTCCAAGAGAAAGTCTCAAAGATGAGCCACCTAGATTTCGTCAAAAACCTTCGCCCAGACAGAAACCTTGGAATGGAACTAGTGCGTGCCACGGAGGCCGCCGCAATCAGTGCCCGACACTTCATCGGTAAGGGTGACAAAAACGCAGCCGATGGCGCTGCCGTAGACGCAATGCGCGCCTTCCTGGCAACTGTAGACATGCAGGGCGTAATCGTGATTGGTGAGGGCGAAAAGGACGACGCCCCAATGCTTTACAACGGTGAGCAGGTCGGTAGCGGCCAGGGGCCGCTCTGTGACATCGCGGTAGACCCAATTGACGGAACCTCGCTTACCGCAGCCGGTCGGCAGAATGCGCTCAGCGTTATCGCCGTTGCCGATCGCGGCTCCATGTTAGACGCCTCCACTGTGTTCTACATGGACAAGCTGGTTGCCGGAGCGGAGGCCAGGGGAGTGCTCGACATTCGCCTGCCAATCGCCGAGAACATTCGCCTGCTTGCCAAGGCCAAGGGCAAGCCGGTGGATGAGATGGTAATCGCGGTTCTCGACCGCCCGCGTCATGCCGGCCTGATCGAGGAGATTCGAGCCGCCGGAGCGGCAACCCGCCTGATGCTTGACGGTGACGTTGCCGGTGGTATCAATGCCGCCATGTATGGCACGCGCATTGACATGTGCGTTGGCACCGGCGGCAGTCCGGAGGGTATTGTCACCACCTGCGCCATCAAGGCACTAGGCGGATTCATCCAGGGAATGCTCGCGCCAAAGGACGAGGAAGAGGCAGCCCGCGGCATTGCCGCCGGCCTAAAGATGGATTACGTTTACGGTGCCGATGAGCTGGTGACCAGCGACAACACGCTGTTTGTGGCAACCGGTGTCACCGATGGCGGTTTGGTGCAGGGAGTTCGCCGCAAGGGGCCGATCATCCGGACAGACTCAATCATCCTGCGCAGCGCCAGTGGCACCATCCGCCGCATTCAGAGCGACTATTCGGCGGAGCGCTGGGGCTAGCGAGCAAACGCCTGCAGGCTAATCTCGTGCAGCGGACCATTGGTAGCAAGCACCGATGATGATTCTTCCGTGAGTGGGCCGTCGATCGCGCTGAAGCGACCACCGGCCAGCTCAACAATGGGCACCAGAGCGGCAATATCGTAAATCTTGAGGTCATGCTCTGCCACAATGTCGACCGAACCCTCGGCCAGGTACATGTAGCTGAGGAAGTCGCCGTAGGCGCGGGTGCGCCAAACCTGACGGCTCATGCTCATCAGCTGATCCAGGTAGCCGTAGCTGTCCCATAGTTGCAGGTTGTTGTAGCTCAACGAGGCGTATTCCAGCTCGGAAATGCCGCTCACGGCCAGCTGTCGGACCGAACCGTCCACGTCGCGAGTGAATGCGCCAATGCCTGGAGCGGCCCACCAGCGGCGTCCTAGCGCTGGGGCGGATACAATCGAGAGAACCGGCTTCTTGTCAATCGAAAGTGCAATCAGGGTGGCCCAAACCGGAACCCCGCGAAGGTAGTTTGCCGTTCCATCAATCGGGTCAATGATCCACTTGCGGTCAACGCTTCCGCTGACGCCAAATTCCTCACCGATGATTCCGTCGGCCGGGGCATCGGTGGCCAATATGGCCTTCAACGCCTGCTCCACTGCCTGATCAGCGTCGGTGACTGGGGAACGGTCAGGCTTGGTCTCCACCTTCAGGTCAAGAGCGCGGAAGCGGGCCAGCGAAATCTGGTCAGCGGCGTCGGCAAGCTTTTGGGCTAGCGCCAGATCCGCAGCGAAATCAGTCATGCTTCAAATTTAGCGGGCGATTAGTACTCGGACTTGTCGGAGAGCGAAGCCATTAGGCGCCTGAGTGAATCTACGCGGGCGGCTCCATGAACACCGAGTGAACCGGCTTCAACCGCCTCGTCCAGACCGCAGTCCGGAGCACCTTTAAGGTGAGTACAACCGCGGGGGCACTCCTGGATCACCTTGTAAAGGTCTTCGAAGCTGCGGATTAAGTTTTCAAACTTAACGTGGCCGAGCCCGAAGGAGCGCACTCCCGGGGTATCGATGATCCAGCCGGTGGCGCCAATCTCGCCATCCAGAGCGATGGCGCGAACCGCGGTTGAGGTGTGGCGGCCGCGACCGGTAACGGCGTTGACGTGACCGGTCGCGAGCAGAGCCCCGGGAACTAGGGCGTTCACCATTGTGCTCTTGCCCACTCCCGAGTGGCCAACCACAACGCTGGTGTGGCCGGTGAGAACGCTGCGGAGGGCTGGCAGGCTCGGGGCATCGGAGCGGTTCAAGATCACCGGAATATCTAGACCGGCAAAGTGCGAGATGAACTCGTCTGGGTTGGAGAGGTCGGTCTTGGTGATGCAGAGGATCGGGCGCAGACCGGCATCGAAGGCGGCGGCAACGTAACGGTCAATCAGGCGAGTTCGCGGCTCCGGGTTGGCAATCGCCACCACAATCACCATCTGGTCAGCGTTGGCCACGATAGCCCGCTCAACCACATCGCTGTCATCTGCACTGCGGCGCAGCAGGGTCTTGCGCGGCTCAATTCGTACTACGCGGGCCAGCGCACCTACTGTCTCGCTGGTATCACCGGCTAAGGCAACGATATCGCCCACCACCGGTCCAGCCTTGCGCAGCTCCTTGGCCAGAGTGGCGTCAACCATGCGTCCACCATCGCTGAGAAGAACGCGGTAGCGACCGAGGTCAACTCCGAGAACCATGCCAACTGGGGCACTCTCGTGCTGTGGGCGAATCTTGGTGCGAGGCTTATTGCCCTTGGGATTTGGCCTAACCCTAACGTCGGTCTCGTCTAGGTCGTGACCGCTTCCGTCTGGTTCATAGAGCCAACTCAACTACTCGGCCTCAACCATCTGCAGCCACATTTGGGCAAAGTTTGGCATGGTCTTGCTCGTGGTTGAAATGTCCTCAACCTCAATGCCCGGCACGCGCAGGCCAATGATGGCGCCAGCGGTTGCCATTCGGTGGTCCTCGTAGCTGTGCCAGAGCGCTCCGTGCAGGTTTTCGCTCGGGTCAATCTCAAGTCCGTCCGCCGTCTCGCGGCAAATGCCACCGATGCGGTTGATCTCGGTTGCCAATGCGGCAAGTCGGTCGGTCTCGTGGCCGCGAAGGTGCGCAATGCCCCAAATCCGGCTCGGGGAGCTGGCGATGGCCGCCAGCGCCGCAACCACAGGAGCTAGTTCGCCACCGATGGAAAGGTCAATCTCGATTCCGTGGATTTCGCCGCTTCCGGTGATGGTTAGGCCGCGCTCATCGCGCACAATCTCGGCGCCCATCTGCTGAAGGATGCCGTCGAACTCATCGCCAACCTGAGTGGTGGTTTCTGGCCAGCCAGGAATTGTGACGGAGCCTCCCGCAACCATTGCCGCGGCCAGGAACGGACCGGCGTTGGACAGGTCTGGCTCAATGGCAACCACTCCACCGCGGATGGGTCCAGGCTCCACTCGCCACACTGTTGGCTTGGGGTTCGAAACCCGTACTCCGCGCTTTTCGAGAGTGTCCAGAGTCATCTCGATGTGCGGTAGCGAAGGCAGGTGCTCACCCTCGTGAGTAAGAGTTAGGCCATTCTCAAAGCGTGCGGCGCTGAGCAACAGACCGGAGACAAACTGACTCGAGGCCGAGGCATCGATTGTGAGGTTTCCGCCCGGAACCGAACCGGTGCCATTGACGGTGAATGGCAGCGAGCCAGCGCCAGCATCTTGAACTTCAACTCCAAGTGCTCGCAGGCTATCGATCGTGGTGTGCATTGGGCGGCGGCGGGCGGCCTCGTCACCATCGAAACGAATCTCACCGGTGGCGAGTGTGGACATCGGTGGAACAAAGCGCATGACCGTGCCGGCTAGGCCGCAGTCGATGGTGGCTGGGCCCACTAAAGGCTTGGGGGTGACTAAAAGGTCACCGTTGTTGTTCTGCTCAATCTTGGTACCTAGCGAGCGAAGCGCCTCGATCATCAACTTGCTGTCGCGGGAGTGCAGGGGAGCTGTGAGCAGTGTCTCCTCGGCTGCCAATGCGCTGAGCACCAACTCGCGGTTGGTTAGGCTCTTAGATCCTGGAAGGGCAACGGTGGCGTTGAGTGGACCGTTTGCGACGGGAGCCAACCAAGGCTTTGCGGAATGATTTACCTGCGACATTGGTTCAAAATTACCATGACAGCAGTTTTGGAGGCAGCGGCGATAAACTCGCATGCAATGACTACCTCTAACGCTGCTGACCAGCGCCAAATGCTTCGCGAGTTTGAAGAGCACACAATGCCCCTCATGCCGCGGTTGCTAGCCCAGGCTCGCGCTCTGACTAACAGTGAGCAAGATGCCCAGGACTTGGTTCAAGAAACCTATCTCAAGGCATTCCGCGCTTGGAAGCAGTTTGAGTTGGGAACCAACCTCAAGGCCTGGTTGGTGAAAATCATGAAGAACACCAACCTGAATAACCTCGAGAAGTCCAACCGCGATAAGACTCGCGGTTCTATCGACGAACTCGAGGATTGGCAGGTTGGGGGTGCCGAGTCACTGACCGCACGCGCTAGTCGATCAGCCGAGGCTGAGGCTATGGAAAACCTTCCAACCTCCACGGTTCTCAAGGCGCTAGACACTCTGCCTGCGGAGTTCCGCGAGGTAGTGCTGCAGGCAATCGTGGTGGGACTTCCATACGCCGAGATTGCCGAGAACATGGGCACTCCGGTTGGCACAGTCATGAGTCGCCTGCATCGGGGTAAAAAAGCCCTGCGCGTGGCACTGGCCGAATATGCCCGCGAAGAGGGCTATTTGAATGAAAATGAACTTGAAACAGAGCAGGAATAAACGGGGACATCATGGCCGAGTTTGATTGCGAAGAGACTAAACGCCACGTACACGAGTACCTGCAGGCGGAACTGACCGACCAGGAGATGGAAGAAATCACCGCACACCTGGCCAATTGCGACAGCTGCGAGGGTGATTACGACTTCGAGCAGGTGTTCAACAAGGTGATTCAGCGCTCTTGCACCGAGGCGCCGCCCGAAGAGCTCGCGCACCGCATCCACGATCGCATCCGCAAGCTGTTGGATGAGGGTCACGCCACCGCTGAGAGCGCGATAGAGGGCTAAGCCCTAGTTTTCAGGCGCCTCTAGGTCTAACCACTCGTACCAGCCTCGGTTTAGAACCAGCCAAGCAATGAGGCCATAGCCAACCTGGCCCGGCAAATTATGCTCCGATGCCTCGATCTCGAGGTTCCAGCCCTCGTGATTAACGAGCGGGCGGAAGCAATCCACGAAGGCAATGCCGCGACGACTGGCGACGTCCTCATATCCGCTGGCCAGATGTTCGATCTCGCGGTTGAGCTCCGGATTGTGACTAGGAAGCGGGCCAACCAGGAAGGTGCTGATGCCCCCGCGCTTGCACTCATCCAGGATGGTCGCTACATTGAGGCGGCTTCGGCTGATGCTAATGCCACTGGCCGGATCTAGGTTATTGAGCGCAATGACAAGACGGTTGTCGGTGTCGGGAGAGAATCGCCTGCTGACCTCTTCTTTCCAGCGCTCGGCCAAACGGCCGCTGGTCTCATCGGGCACTGGCAAAGCGAAGATGTCGACGCGGGGTTCAATTGCCGGAGTCTTGGCGGTCACGCGACCAACCCAACCCATTCCGCGAGGGTCCCCAGCCGCGCTGATGGAAGAGTCGCCAAGAATGACGATTCTGACATCTTTGCGGGACAAGCTGTGCCTCTCGGTCTGCCGGCCAGAGCCGGGCATCGGTGGGATAAAACAAAGGGGACTGAACCACTGGTTCAGCCCCCATTTTAGTTTTTAGGTGGCGCTTTCGCCTAAGCGAAGGCTCTGGCAATCAGGTCTGCCTGCTCTGCAGCGTGAGTCTTGGCGCTACCAGCAGCCGGCGATGCCGATGCGGGACGCGATACCAACTTGGCAACCTGGCCGTTCATGTACTTAGGCAGGAACAGGCCAATGTAGGTCCAAGGACCCTGGTTGGCAGGCTCATCCTGAACCCAAACCAGCTCGGCGTTTGGATACTGCTCGTAGGCTGCCTTGATCTCGTCAACCGGAGTTGGGTAAAGCTGTTCGACGCGAATGATTGCGGTCTTGCCATCGCCACGCTTCTGCGATTCTACCAGAAGGTCCCAGTAGACCTTGCCGGAGCAGAACAGCACCTTGGTGACGTTAGCTGGGTTCAGTCCCTGCTCGTCGGTGATCACCGGACGGAAGGTGCCGCTGGTGAAGTCCTCAACCTTGCTGGAGGCAGCCTTCAGACGCAGCATGCTCTTTGGTGCAAATACCACCAGCGGGCGCTTCTGTTCCATGTAGGCCTGCTGACGCAGCAGGTGGAAGTGCGAGGCTGGCGTTGACGGCTGTGCCACAGTCATGTTGTTCTGAGCACAGAGTTGCAGGTAGCGCTCGATTCGGGCGGAGGAGTGGTCCGGTCCCTGACCCTCGTAGCCGTGAGGGAGAAGCAGCACGAGACCGCTGGTCTGACCCCACTTCTGCTCGGCGCTGGAGATGAACTCGTCCACGATGGTCTGCGCACCGTTAGCGAAGTCACCGAACTGGGCCTCCCAAAGGGTGAGAGCCGCCTTGTTCTCAACCGAGTAGCCGTACTCGAAGCCCAGGGCGGCGTACTCGCTTAGCAGCGAGTCGTAGATCCAGAATTTGGCCTGCGAGTCGCTCAAATTGCGAAGCGGCATCCACTCCTGACCGTTCTCGCGGTCGTGGAAGACGGCGTGACGCTGAACGAAGGTTCCGCGGCGGGCGTCCTGGCCGGCTAGGCGAACCGGAGTTCCCTCCAGAAGCAGCGAGCCCAGAGCAAGAAGTTCACCGAAGCCCCAGTCGATTCCACCCTCGCGCGACATCTCGACGCGCTTGGCGAGGAGCTGCTGAAGCTTGGGGTGAACGGTGAAGGCTGGCGGAACGTTGTTGTGGGCGTCACCGATGAGCTCAACAATCTGCTTGGAGATTGCGGTCTCGTGGCTCACCACAGGCTTGTCGCTGGCGGTGGTGCCGATGCCAGCCGGGCGTGGCTGTAGCTCTGCCGGCTTGCTCATGGCCTCGTGAACCTCGTTGAAGGTGTTCTCCAACTTGGCCTGGAAGCGTGCGTTTACGGCGTCGAACTCGTCCTGAGTAATGTCCCCACGACCAACCAGGCTCTCCATGTACAGCGTGCGAACCGAGCGCTTCTGCTCGATCAGGTTGTACATGAGAGGGTTGGTCATCGAAGGGTCATCGCCTTCGTTGTGGCCGCGTCGACGGTAGCAAACCAGGTCAACTACAACGTCCTTCTTGAATTCCTGGCGGAACTCGAAGGCAAGTTGAGCAACGCGAACTACGGCCTCTGGGTCGTCACCGTTCACGTGGAAAATCGGTGCCTGGATTCCCTTGGCAATGTCGGTGCTGTAGGTGGTGGAGCGGCTCTCTCCCGGAGGAGTGGTGAAGCCAATCTGGTTGTTGATAACCAGGTGCACGGTTCCACCGGTGCGGTAACCGCGCAGGTTCCACATGTTCAAAGTCTCAGGAACAACGCCCTGGCCGGCGAACGCGGCATCTCCGTGTACCAGAACTGGCATCACCGGGAAGTTGCCCTTGTAGGCGTTCATGCCCAGGCGATCCAGTTTGGCGCGAACAATGCCCTCGAGAACCGGGTTTACGGCCTCGAGGTGGCTTGGGTTGGCCGCCAGCGACACTGCAACCTGGTTGCCCTCGGCACTGGTGAAGGTGCCCTCGGTGCCCAGGTGGTACTTCACATCGCCAGATCCCTGAACCGACGAGGTGTCGAAGTTGCCTTCGAACTCGCGGAACACCTGGCCGTAGGTCTTACCGGCAATGTTGGTCAAAACATTTAGGCGACCGCGGTGAGCCATACCGATGGCAACTTCTTCGAGCCCCGAGTTGGCGGACTGCTGCAGAACCTCGTCGAGGAACGCGATGGTGGACTCGCCACCCTCGAGGGAGAAGCGCTTCTGGCCAACGAACTTGGTCTGAAGGAAGGTCTCGAAAGCCTCAGACTCGTTCAGCTTCTCAAGGATGTGCAGTTGCTCATCGTGGGTTGGCTTGGAGTATGGTCGCTCCAGTTTGTCCTGGAGCCACTTGCGCTGTGCAGGGTCCTGGATGTGCATGTACTCCACGCCAACGGTGCGGCAGTAGGAGTCGCGAAGAATTTTGTAGATGTCGCGGAATAGCATCTTGCTCTTGCCGCCAAAGCCACCGGTCTTGTAGCTGCGGTCAAGGTCCCAGAGGCTGAGACCGTGGTTGCGGATATCCAGGTCCTCGTGGGTGCGCTGCTGGTACTCAAGCGGGTCGATGTCCGCCATGAGGTGACCCGCGGTGCGGTAGGCGTTGATGAGCTCCTGAATGCGCGCAGCCTTGCTGCGGTCATCGTGCTCGTCGCTCTCAAAGTCTGTGGTCCAGCGGACAGGCTCATAAGGAATGCGAAGGTCGCTGAAGAGGTCATCGTAGAACCCGCGCTCACCCAGAAGCAGCTCGTGCACCTTCTTGAGGAACTCGCCACTGCCGGCACCCTGAATTACACGGTGATCGTAGGTGCTCGTGAGGCTGATGGTCTTGCTGATACCAAGCTTGGCGGCCTGCGCATCGGTCATGCCCTGGAACTCGGCTGGGTACTCAAGTGCACCGGCACCGATGATGGAACCAGCGCCCTGCATTAGGCGAGGAACCGAGTGAACGGTACCGATGCCACCGGGGTTGGTGAGCGAGATCGTGGTGCCGGCGAAGTCGCCCGCGGTCAACTCGTTCTTGCGAGCCCGCTTAACCATGTCCTCGTATGCCGAAAGGTACTCGGCAAAGTTGAGGCGCTCGGCGCGCTTGATGTTTGGAACCAGGAGTGCACGGGTGCCGTCCGGCTTAGGAATGTCGATGGCCAGACCAAGGTTGATGTGGGCTGGCTGAACTACCGCCGGCTTGCCGTCAATCTCGGTGTAGTAAACGTTCTGGCTCGGCATCTCCTTGACCGCGCGGATGAGTGCGTAGCCAATGATGTGGGTGAACGAGACCTTGCCGCCGCGGGTGCGAGCCAGGTGGCTGTTGATGACAATGCGGTTGTCAATCATTAGCTTGGCTGGAATGGTGCGAACACTGGTAGCGGTTGGCACGTGCAGCGAGGCATCCATGTTTGCGGCCAGGGCCTTTGGCATGCCCTTAAGAATGGTGACCTGGTCCTCGGCCTCGCCCTCAACCACCGAGATGGAGGAGGTGATTGGTGCCTGGGCAGGAATAGGGGCGCTCTTGGCCTCAACACGGGTGGTCTTTGCCACCAGTACTGGGCTAGTTGCAGGCTCCGATGCTGCTACCGCGACCGGAGCGGCGGCGGCTGGTGCAGCCACTGGTGCAGCGGCGGCAGTGACCGAGGCGGCACCCGCCTTTGCGTTCACGTACTGCTCGTAACGCTGCAGGGTTGGAACCCAGGAGGCATCAACTGAGTTTGGATCTTTTTTGTACGATTCGTACATTTCTTCTACGAGCCATTCGTTGGCTCCGAATTCGTTTTCCCCGTGACCGGTTTCAGTCGACAAGAGTTCACCCTCTTAAATCCCGCATTGTCCATTCAATAGCGTGTTTAAGCCTACCTGCCACCTAGGTCGCGATTGTCCGTTATCAGGAAGTTATCAGCCCCTATTTCCAAACCTGTCACCCGCGGTGGCTATGCTGTAAGCACAGATGGACGACCATAGTTTGGCTTTGATTTTGGGTGGGTCAACCCGATGAGTAACTGGCTCTTGCTCTGCGTGGGCATCATTCTCACCTTTGGATCCGCGCTCTTCGTGGCATCGGAGTTCTCCCTGGTCAATCTGGAACGCACCGATTTGGAGTCGCGACGCGACCGCGGTGAAAAGGGTCTGAGCAACAGCATCCGTGCTCTAAAACGGACCAGTCACCACCTGTCTGGTGCCCAGCTAGGCATCACAATCACCACAATGCTCACCGGTTTTATAAGTGAACCTGCCCTGGATGCATTGCTCCGCCCAAGCCTTATGGGTTGGGGGATGAGCCGCGGAACTGCATCGGGTGTAGCCACGGTTCTCACCATGGTTCTGGCCACGCTCTTCTCATCGCTATTTGGTGAGCTAATCCCCAAGAAGTTGGCCCTCACAAATCCCCTTGCAGTAAACCGCTTTGTGATTCCTTTCCAACTGGCATTCAGTTGGGCCTTCAACTGGATGATTACTGGGCTTATGGGTATTGGCAACCTAGCGGTTCGAGCCTTGGGTATTGAACCGCGCGAAGAGTTGAGCAGTTCGCGCACCGCCGATGAATTGGCCAGCCTGGTTCGTCGTGCCGCCAGCCTAGGCGCCCTCGATGCTCAGACTGCAACGCTTATCACCAAGACTCTGACGCTAAACCAACTGACTGCAGCTGACATCATGACTCCGCGTCCGCGCATGCATGTCATTGATCGCGAGGAATCGGTGGCCCGCGTTATTGAGCTCTGCAACCAAACTGGGCACAGTCGATTCCCAATCATCGATGGCACGAGCGATGACGTCATCGGTGTTGTACACGTAAAGCAGGCCGCTGCGGTTCCTCGAGAGAAGCGTGCCGAGGTTCCGGTTAGCGCAATTTTGGTTGAGGCTGAGCGGGTGCCCGAGAGCATGCCATTGGAGAGCCTCATGGGGTCACTTCGCTCCAAGGGCCTTCAGTTGGCCATTGTGGTTGACGAGTACGGCGGAACCGCCGGCCTGGCAACGCTTGAAGACCTCGTGGAAGAGCTGGTGGGAGAGCTGGCGGATGAGCACGATCGGGCCAAAGTGGGAATTCGCCGCGGCCCGGCGGGCAGCGTCATCTTCCCCGGCATGATGCGCCCCGACGAACTGCGTGAACTTGCGGTCAAGATTCCCGAGCACGGCGCCTACGAGACCGTGGGCGGTTACCTGATGTCTGCCTTGGCCAAGATTCCGGTTGCTGGAGATGAGCAGCGAATCGATGGCGGCGTGCTTCGGGTAGAACGCATGGATGGCCGCCGCGTTGAACGAGTTCGTTTCACGCCAGATCCAATCCACTCTGGGGAGGTCAGCAATGGCTAACGCCTGGCTTGGCCTGCTCTGGTTCTTGCTCATGCTGGTGGGTAACGCATTCTTCGTGGCGGCAGAGTTTGCGCTCATCTCTGCTCGGCGAGCTCAGATTGAGCCGCGAGCCGAGGCCGGCAGCGGCGCGGCAAAGATCACCATTAAGGCTATGGAGCGTGTGCCGATCATGCTGGCAACCAGCCAAATCGGTGTAACCGTATTCTCGCTGGCAATCCTGCTGGTAGCCGAACCGTCCATTCACACCTTGGTTGGTGGACCGCTGGAGGCTATGGGAATAGGTGCCACCTCCGCAGAGGTAGTTGCTCTGATCGTGGCCCTGATACTGGTGGCATCGATGCACGTGATTCTGGGAGAACTTATTCCCAAGCAGATTACGTTTGCAATCCCCGAGCGACTCGCACTGGTTCTGGTGCCAGCGCTTTACGGTTTGGCAATGGCGCTTCGCCCAATAGTGTGGGCAATGAACGGTGTGGCCAATCTCCTAATTCGCGCTTTCGGAATTGTTCCCAAAGACTCGGCCCACACCGCCTACACGCTCGACCAGGTGGAAGATATCGTGGAGCACTCAACGCGTGAGGGAGTCCTGAGCGATACCTCGGGAGCCATTAGCAACACCTTTGAGTTCACCGAAAAGCAGGTGAAGGACATTGTTGTGCCATTCGCCCGTTTGGTTTCATTCGAGGCTCCAGTCACCCCGGAGCAGGTGGAGAAGGCGGTTGCCCAGCACGGCTTTAGCCGCTACCCACTTTTTGCCGATGGAGAGCTGCGAGGTTACCTGCACATCAAAGATGTGCTCGACCTAGATGACGACGAGTACCGCAGCCCATTCCCTGCCAAGCGAGTTCGCACCCTCATGAACTTGGCAACCCACACTGAGCTCGAGGATGCTCTGGCACTCATGCGCCGCGGTGGGCAACACCTCGCAACGGCAGTTGACGCCGATGGTCTGGATGTTGGAATCATATTCCTCGAGGACATTCTCGAAGAGCTGGTGGGAGAAGTTCAGGACGCCACCCGGCGCTAGCCAAGCACCCCAGTACCTCCGCTAACTACTCAGTTGGAAACCAACCTCGCGCATACTGCGGCGGCCAGTAGGAAAGTTCCTCACCCAATTCAGCCGCTGCTCGTGCCGGCCAGAACGGGTCGCGTAGCGCCGCGCGTCCAACCGAAACCACGCCTAACTGGTGGGTAAGCAGAATCTCCTCGGCCTGGTGGCCTGTGGTGATGAGGCCAACACCGCCTACCGGGTCACCGTTGTGTTCGGCAACGTATTCCGCATACGGAATCTGGTAACCAGGAGCCACAGGAATGTGAACCCCAGCAACAAGTCCTCCAGTGGAGATGTCGAACAAGTCGGCTCCAGCTTCTTTCGCCCACTTCAAAATCTGGGCGGTGTCCTCGCGGTGCAGGCCGTCTGGGTGCCAGTCGGTAGCGCTTACTCGCACAATCACCGGATAGTCGGGGCCAACGGCCTTTCTAACTTCGGCAACCACCTCAAGTAAAAAGCGAGCACGATTCTCGATTGAACCGCCATAAATATCGCTGCGCTGGTTGGTGAGTGGGGACATGAATTGGTGCAGAAGGTAACCGTGCGCAGCATGAACCTCAACGCAGTCAAATCCAGCTGCCACAGCCCGCTTAGCTGCCTGTGCCCAAGCGTGAACCAGCCTGGCAATCTCGGAGGTTTCGAGCGCCCGAGGGGCATCGTAGCCGGGGAAGGCATCGGTGCCAGTGGAAACGGTCTGCCAGCCGCCGTCAGCCAGCGAGACTGAGCCGGGAGCGTAGCCAGGCCAGCCCCGGTTAGTGCTGCCCTTGCGGCCCGCGTGGGCAAGCTGGATGCCAATCTTTCCGCCCAAGGTGTGAACCAGATCGGTCACCTTGCGCCAAGCCTCGGTCTGTTCTTCGTTCCAGATCCCTGGACACCAGGGGCTGATGCGGCCCTCCGGAGTGATTCCGGTTGCCTCGGCCATGATCAAGCCGGCACCGCCCATAGCAAACTTGCTGTGGTGTGCGAGGTGGAAGTCGCCAACCACACCATCCTGGTTGTCGCAGGAATAGATGCACATTGGGGCGATCCAGGCGCGGTTTCTAAACTCAACCGAACGAATCTTGATGGGAGTAAATAGCTTGGACACGTCAATAGCCTAACTTGGAAGCATGGACGCAAGTGAGCTGGGGTTGCTACTACCGGCACCCGCCCCCGCCGACGACAAATATTCACGGGGAACCGTTGGTTTTGTTACCGGTTCTGAGGCCTATCCAGGTGCTGCCCTGCTCAGTATTGCGGGGGCGCAGGCAACTGCGGTTGGATTCGTGCGTTACGTCGGGCCGCGTCGTGTGGCGGATCTCCTGCTTGTTGCCGCCCCTGAAGTAGTGGTTTCTGAAGACGTGGCAACCGCCGGGCCGGCGCAGGCTTGGGTTCTGGGTTCGGGTGTTGGTTTCCGCACCGATGCCCAGCACGCAAATATCAAGGAGGCCCTGGAGCGATACCCGGTTGCCGTAGTTGATGCGGGCGCTCTCGAGCTCATTGGTGAGGCGAAGCTGGCCCCGGATGCCCACCTGCTTTTGACTCCACACCGGGGAGAACTTTGTCGCCTGCTGAACCGTCTCAACCCAGGCAAGCTCCGTCACCCGGAGCAACTGGATCAACCTGATATTGCATTCCAAGCAGCGGCCGAGGCGGCCGAGCTGACTGGTCAGACCGTTCTCCTCAAGGGATCCACCACCATCGTCGTGGCAGCCAACGGCGAGCACGTTCTGGTTGGGCCAAACTCACCGTGGTTGGCAACTGCCGGAACCGGCGACGTTCTAGCCGGGGTAATCGGTGGGATTGCGGCCCAGAACCCCGAGATTGCTGCCAATAATTGGCTGGACATTGCCCGCCTGGCGGTTGAGTTGCATTCCGCCGCGGCGGAGCTTGCCCACGAGAAGGGAACCGTGACGGCCTCGAGTGTGGCTTCAGCAGTTTCACAGGCGGTGTCAAGAAGATTCTCCAGATGATTCCGAGACTCAAGACCCTGGTAACCAGTCGCTGGTTCTTACTTGCCGCGTTCGTATTAGAGCACATCTGGCTGGTCTGGGAGGGCCTCAAAGGTGTTGGCTTGCCCATGGGGGACATCATCTTCGCCTACCACCCGTGGGTGAAGCAGATGGTCGAGACTCACACCGTGATGGGCATCACGGTTCCCTGGGTCTATCCATACCCAGACCTCCTATTTATGTTCGTCCCTTACTGGTTCTCATTCGGAGATTTCCAGCGTTCCTGGCTCGTCATGGGTGGGGCAATTGACCTAGCTGCGATGGCTGTTCTCCTGTTTTGGCCACGCAGCTACGATCGAGCCAGAATCCGGGCCGCTTGGTTCTGGATTTTGGCTCAGCTGATTCTTGGACCAGTCTCAATCTCCCGTTTGGACAGCATCTCCATCGCGGTTGCCATCATTGGACTCGTCGCTTGGTTGCGAGCCAAGCCGGCAACTGCAGCGGTCTGGTTTGCTATCGCCACCTGGATTAAAGTTTGGCCGGTCACCCTTTTGGCTGTCACCATCGCCGAGGCCCGAAAGTGGAAACCAACCGCTATCTGGGCTGGTGCTGTTGGCGGTGCGATTCTGGCTGTTGGTCTCCTTCTCGGAGGGGTCCACAACTCGCTTTCGTTCATCACCGAGCAGACCGGCCGCGGAATTCAAATTGAGTCGCCGTGGGCGATGCCTTGGCTCTGGGGTCGCATTGCTCACCTCGATGGGTATGGCCTCTACTACAGCTATGCGCTGAAGACCTTTCAGGTCAAGGGTCCTGGAATTGAAACGCTCTCGGCAATCCTCGGCCCAACCATGTACCTTGCCCTCTTAATCACCATTTGGTTGGGCTGGTGGGTCATTCGCCACGGCGATCTTGAGAGCGTGGCACTTCGCAACGAGGTGTTCGCTTGGACGGTGCTAACGGCCGTCCTCGACATGATTGTCTTCAATAAGGTGGGCTCGCCACAGTACTACGGCTGGTTGATTGTTCCTGCCATTTTGGGTCTCATCGAGCGGGTGCCTAACTGGCGCATCGTGGTGGCCTGGCTGGTGGGTATTCTCGCCCTGACCGGTTTTATTTACCCCGATATCTACGGTCACATTTTGAAGTCCCAGGAATGGGCTACGGCTATGTTGACCATGCGCAATGTCCTCGCAGTTGCACTGCTGGTATTCACCAACCTCAGGCTGGTGGAGCTAGCCCTCCAGCAGCTGCGTCAGAAGCGGGCCAACTAGGTCCTTCTCAATCAAGAAGCCGTCATGTCCGTATTCGGATGTGATGGTCTGGAGACCGCCGCCAACCAGTTCGCAGCGCAGGTTTGCTGCAATCTCGGCCTGACCGCTGATGGGGAATAGGCGGTCGGAGTCGATTCCCGCTACTAGAGTGCGAGCCTTAACCTTGCCTAACGCGTCTGCTAGTGAGCCGCGGTCACGAGTGATGTCGTGCGAGTTCATGGCGTTCACCAACAAAATGTACGAGTTGGCATCGAAGCGACGGGTGAACTTGTTTCCGTGGAAATCCAGGTAGCTCTCAACGGCAAAGCGTCCGCCGCCGCCAAGTGGGTTCACCGATGACTGCCAGCTGCGCTGGAACCGATCGTTGAGTTCACTTGGGGAGCGGTAGTTGAGCAGTGCCATGCGACGAGCCAAGGCGAGACCGCGGTGCGGCCCTTGACCAGCTCGAGCCTCGTAGAAGCTTCCGTCCTTAAATGCGGGGTCGGTCTTGATGGCCTCAATTTGCACGCAGTTGAGCGCAATCTGGTCAGCGGTTGACACCGGTGGTGCGGCGATCACGGCAAGGTTGGTCATAGCGTCCGGGAAAGTAACACCCCACTCGAGCGAGTGCATAGCTCCCATGGAGCCACCGATGACTGCATGCCACTTGGTGATGCCGATGGCCTCACCGAAAGCTCGCTGAGCAGCAACCTGGTCGCGGATGGTCAGAAATGGGAACCGGGCCGCAAACTCATGCCCCTTGGAGTCAAGCGAGGAAGGTCCGGTGGAACCCTGGCATCCGCCCAAGACGTTGGGTGCAACCACATAAAACTTGTTGGTGTCAATGGCCAGGCCTGGGCCAACAATCTCGCTCCACCAGCCCTCGGTCGGGTGTGCCTTTGAGGCAGACCCGGCAACGTGGGAGTCTCCGGTGAGCGCATGCAGAATCAAAACAGCATTGCTTGCGTTGGAGTTCAACTCACCCCAAGACTCGTAGGCAATACGGTATGGGCCAAGTTCTTTGCCGCTCTCCAGCTTTAGACCGGGCAGTGGCACAAATTCGCGATCACCCGCAGGGTCACCATCGCGCCAAGCGCCGGTGGCAGGGGGCCTACCGGCAAGCTGGCGAGTCATCTCATCGGTGATAAACGCCGATGGGACAGTGTCTTCTGGGGTTTGGAATTCCACCTAAGAATTATGCCAGCAGGTCAACGGCTAGTTGAGCCAGCAGCGCGGCCCCGTCCGACAGAACGGCATCGTCAAATCTGGCGCGGTTGGAGTGGTTTGATTCCCAAGTTGAAGGTGAAACCGTGTGATCGGCTGCTCCAAGGAAAATAAAGGCTCCCGGGATCAACTCCAGCACCGATGAAAAGTCTTCACCGCCGGTGATTGGGTCTGCCATCGGCTGGTAGCGCTGCTCGCCGAAAAGACGGGTTACCGCTTCGGAGACGTGCTCAACCGCCTTGGCATCGTTGAGCACCACTTTTGAAGCGGGGCCAAACTCAACGTCACAGGTGACGCCGAAGCCAGCGGCGATGCCTTCAAGAAGATTGCGCATTTCTTCTCTCACGCGAGTGAAGTGCTCCTTGGAGAAAGTTCGGATTGTGGCTCCAAAACTCGCTTCCTCTGGGATCACATTTGTGGTGTGAGTGTCGCCGGCTCGAATCCAGCCGATGTTTACAATCACCTGGTCGAAGGCACTAAAAGCCTTGGCTGTGTAGTTCTGGATGGCACTCATGGCCTGAATCATCGGTGTGACCGGGTCCTTGCCGGTCCAAGGCATCGAGCCGTGACCGGCCTTACCTTTGAAGCGCACAATCATGTCGCCAGCGGACGCCATCATCGGGCCTGGCTTGGTGGCGAAAATCCCAGCTGGGAGCACCGAGAAAACGTGGATGCCGTAGGCCGCTATCGGTAGCTGGCCGTCCGCCAAGTGCATGTCACGTTCAATCATGCGGTCGGCACCGCCATGCCCTTCCTCACCGCTTTGGAAGAACATCAAAACATTTCCCCTGAGTGAGGCACGGTTGGTGTGAAGCAGGCGCGCGGCGCCAACCCCAATCGCCATGTGTAGGTCGTGACCACAGGCGTGCATATATCCATTTGTGCTGGCGTAGGGTAGGCCAGTCTCCTCAACCACAGCGAGTGCGTCCATATCGGCGCGCAAGAGCACAGTGGGTCCCGGTTGTCCTCCGCGAATAAGAACAGTGGCGCAAGATATTTCTGGCTCAACACGAACCTCGCCAAGACCGCTAACGGCTTCAACAACTCGCGCGAGTGTCTTTGGAAGCGTTAGTCCAAACTCGGGAATTTGGTGCAGTTCGCGGCGCAGTGCAACCAGCTCTTCCTGCAGCTTTTTAGCTTCGGCCACTAACTCCATTGTCAGTACATCCCTCTCCACTTGGTCCAGACTCTAATTCCAGACTGTTTGACCCATCGCTATTCTGGCACTTATGTGGTTTGAGCAGATGCATGCTGGTTGGCAGGTGGCCTTGGAGCCGCAGCGTCAGCTGCTCACAGATCTAGAAGACCGGCTGGGAGCCCTCACAAATCTGGCGCCGGCGAGAGACCTTGTCATGGCCGCTTTCATCGACGACCCTGCCCGCACCAGAGTCCTGATTGTTGGTCAAGACCCCTATCCAACCGAGGGGGTGGCGGTTGGTAGAGCCTTCGCGGTTGCTCATGCGCCTGCGCCAGCCTCTCTCAGAAATATATTGAAAGAACTGGATTCTGATCTAGGAGTCAACTTCGGTGAGTCCGGCCCGCCCCTAGATCTAGCAGGCTGGCAGTCTCAGGGCGTCTTGCTGTTGAACCGTCATCTAACCACTCTGTCGGGGGAGGCGGGTGCGCACATCGGTGAGGGTTGGACAGAATTCACCGATGCGGCTATTGCTCAACTGCTCCTGATCAATCCTTCACTGGTTTTAGTGCTGTGGGGAAATCAGGCCGGAACCCTGCGCGAATCGCTCGCCCAGCAGTTGGCAGCGAGCAGAGCAACCATCATCACCGGTGTTCACCCCAGCCCGCTGTCGGCGCATCGGGGTTTCTTCGGCAGTAAACCGTTCACTGCAATCAATGCCGCTCTGCAAAAGCAAGGGTTTGAGCAGATAGATTGGAGAGTCTAGGAGGATGCTGTGGCTCTAGATTCCGAAACTCGATGGCGCTTAGCGCGCAAGGCGAAAGCCTCGCCTAATTCAGCCCAGGCCTCGGGTGAAGTCACCATTCGTCAGGCGCTGGAGACTGACATGGTTTCCGTTTCCGAAATCTACAACTACTACATTCAGAACTCGGTGGTCACCTTCGACCTTGAGCTTCTGAGTCTCAACGACTGGATTGAAAAGTACCGCTGGCTGGTTGGCCTCCAGTTGCCTTTCTTGGTTGCCGCTACAGATTCTGGTTACATTCTGGGTTTCGCCTATGTTGCGCCTTGGCGCCAGAAAGCCGCCTACAAACGCACGGTTGAAAACAGTATTTATCTGCGCCCGGCAGCAACCGGCAAGCGCGTTGGTACTCGCCTAATGACTGAACTCATGACGCAGGCGAAGGCCGCCGGAGTGAAGGAAATCGTCGCTGTCATAAGCGATAAAGGCGCCGAGTCATCCATCAAGATGCACGAGTCGATGGGCTTCAAGCACCAGGGGCACCTGGGCAAGGTGGGTTTCAAATTTGGCCGCTGGCTAGGCACAGTTTTGCTTCAAAAGAGTCTCTAGCGAGAGATTTTTCTAAGGCTCAACTAACTGTGTTTTCCATGTGAATTAGGTATCGCTTCAGCCACTTTCACCTTTAAAGTCCCTCTTGCCCTTTAATCTCGAATTGTGTTGTTGCGTAAGCGGGGATTCACCGCAATTGGCCTAACCGTCTCTCTTGCTTTGGGAGCCCTCGGCTTGGCTGGTCCTGCAACAGCCTCTGAGGTTTCTTACTCCAGCAAACTAACCGCAGGTGCCCCCATCGGCCTGCTCGTGCACTTCAAGCAGGGGTTCAACGCCAACGGCTGGTTTGGTGCCCTAAACGGCCAGCAGGCGCTAACCACCGCTGGTATCCCAGTGGGTTCTCAGCGAGCGCTGGGCCTCGGCTGGCACGTTCTCAACTTCAGGGGAGCGGTCACCTCCGCTGTTGCCGCCCAAGCCCAGGCGCTCATGAGTCATCAGCCGGGCGTCACTTCTGTAGCCCTAAACACATTCATCGCCGCCAAGCCGGCATCAGTGGCCCGGGTTTCAGGCCGCATCACACCGGTGGGTTTTCCAGCCCTTACATTCAAGCCAGCCAGTCAAGTTCTCAAGGTGACCGCCACCGATGCCTGGTCTGCCAAGAACCCTTCGTCCGCGCAGGTGGCTGTCGGTTGGGCATCTCCAAAGTCACTTTTCGGTTTCAAATTGACCGGCTTTAAGCTGCAGGCATCTCTCGACTCCGGGGCAACTTACCTCGACGTTCCTGGCGCCTACACAAGTAAGGTGCGGTCCGCCATCATTTCCAGCGGGCTCACGGTTGGTCAGACCGTAATGGTCCGAGTGGCGGCAGTCACCAGCAGCGGCAAGCTCACCAAGGTTGGGGCATGGTCTGCTGTTGCAAGTACTGTTCCCACAGCACTGCCAATTGCCCCAAACCTCATAACCTCAAGTGTCTCCGCGTCTGTCCCAAAGGCCAGTTGGACCGGACTCCAGTCAGCTCAGGAAACCGGAGGGCTGCCGGTCACCTACACAGCGGTGGCAACCGCTGCGAATCAATCAGACGTAACTTGCACGAGCGCAACCACAAGCTGTAGTTTCGTGGGCCTGGTTGCCGGCGTGAACTACCAGGTCAAGGTTCGAGCCGAGAATAAGCACGGCGCGGGACCATGGGCCTCTGGCTTCAAGATCACCGACCCGCTTTATTCGCTGCAGTGGTACCTAAACTCCACCGAGGGCATCAACGTTGAAGGTGCCTGGGCCAAGACCCGCGGTAGCGCATCGGTGACCGTTGCCGTGATTGACTCCGGCATTACCGAGCACCCGGACCTTGACGGCCAGCTCTGGCGCAACTCCGACAACTCGGTTTACGGGTACGACTTTGTTTCGATGGCGAGCGGCTCTGACGATGGCGATGGTTGGGATGCAAACCCAACCGACACCACACCAGCTAACGAATGGCACGGAACACATGTTTCGGGGCTGATCGCCGCGGCAAACAACAACATCGGTGTGATTGGTGTTGCCTCGGGAGTGAAGCTTCTGGAAGTGCGTGCCCTTGGCAGCAAGGGTGGCTCACCAGCCGACCTCATTGCAGCACTCAACTGGGCGGCCGGCAAGGATGTGCCAGGTGTCCCCAAGAACCTGCACCCGGCACAGGTAATCAACATGTCTCTCGGAAACCCGCAGGTTGCGCCCTGCGACTCGGCAACCGCAGGTGTCCTGCAGACTCTGCATGACATGAACATCATGGTGATCACCGCGGCTGGAAACAACAACACCCAGGCTCTCTACTCTTATCCGGGCAACTGCTACCCAACCATCAATGTGGGAGCAACCGGATTTGGCGGTGACCGCGCCTACTACAGCAACTACGGACGTGGAGTAGATATCTCGGCCCCGGGCGGAGACGACCAGAATCCAGGTGCATCACCTGCTGAAACCAACGGCGAAATTATCAGCACCATGAACGACGGAATCGATGCCCTAGGCAAGCCAAACTATGACCTCGCCGAGGGAACCAGTATGGCCACGCCGCTGGTCACGGGCATTGCCGCACTCATGTATTCGGTGAAACCAAACATCACGCCGGATCAGATTTGGGAAGCCTTCAAGAACACGGTGACGCCTTGGCCAACTGGATCGTACTGCGCAACTGCGGCGGCAGACTACTCTTGTGGCGCTGGCATCGCCAACGCGACCGCGGCCATTGCGTATGTGATCAAAGATGTTTGGATAGGCAAGTAGCAGCACCCTCGCCCAAAAGCGAAAACGGGCCCTAAAAGGACCCGTTTTCATTTGTGCGGAAGGTGGGACTTGAACCCCTCCCCACTACTCGCGGCTTACGCCGCTCGAACTCAGCGGGGCCCCCGCCCTAAGGGCGTGTGAGGCCCATGTCCGCACCCTCGCCCAAAAGCGAAAACGGGCCCTAAAAGGACCCGTTTTCATTTGTGCGGAAGGTGGGACTTGAACCCACACGCCCTAAGGCACAGGAACCTAAATCCAGCGCGTCTGCCATTTCGCCACTCCCGCAACCTTTCTATTCTAGCCCATGTCTAGTCCGCTCGCCTGTGGATAACTTTCACGCCTGCGCGAGTGTATTTGCAACCCTCAGTTGTACATCAACTGATACGGGGAGGGTTCGTGAGCACAACTCTAGAGATGGCTCGTCTGGTTCGCGAGCAAATTTTGGCCGAGGGCGAAGAAGTTGCATCGGGCAACCCGCTCGAACGCAGAACTGCAACCGCCATTGATCAGGTTTTGCACGCAAAGGCGATGGCTGGCGAAGTTTTCACCGACGAAACCTCGCTTCGCACCGGATTGGACGAGCAGCTCTATGGTTTCGGGGTTCTGCAGCCCTACTTGCTTGACCCACAAATTGAGGAAATCTGGATCAATCGGCCAGACCAAATCTTCGTGGCGCGCAGCGGCACTGTTCAATGTATTTCGCTTGACCTAGACTCCACTACCATCCGTACGCTGGTGCTCCGAATGCTTCGCAGCACCGGCCGCCGCATCGACACTTCACTGCCATTCGCCGATGCCATCCTGCCTGACGGTTCGCGGCTTCATGTTGTTATCCCAGACGTAACCGCCCGCCATTGGTCCATAAACATTCGAAAGTTCCCAGCCCAAATCCTCAGGCTTGAAAATCTGAAAGCGGGCGGCATGCTCACCCAGGCTCAGGCTGTTTTTCTCACCGATGCCGCCTTGACTGGCAAAAACATATTGGTTTCTGGAGCCACCCACACCGGCAAGACCACCCTGCTGAGCGCGCTGCTCGCAGAGTTACCGCAAACCACCCGACTAGTTTCATGCGAGGAAACCTTTGAACTCAGGAGCAACCTTCGAGACTGGGTAGCCATGCAGGCTAGGCAGCCAAACCTGGAAGGTCAGGGAGAGATACCGCTTCGCCGTCTGGTCAAGGAAGCACTGCGAATGCGGCCGGATCGCCTTGTAATTGGCGAAGTGCGCGAGGCAGAGGCGCTCGACCTCCTCGTGGCTATGAACAGCGGAGTTAGCGGAGCATGCACCATCCACGCCAACTCGGCGGCAGCGGCCATCACCAAACTTTGCACCCTCCCTTTGCTGGCTGGACCAAACATTTCGGCAGAGTTTGTTCGCCGGACCGTCTCCGATGCGGTGGATATCGTGGTGCACTGCGAGTACCTACCAAGTGGTAGTCGCAAGGTTCGCGAGATTGCAGTTGTGGATGCCCAAGAAGATGGCGCGCCTCTAACTCGACTAGTTGAGCTCCAATGAACTTGAAAGCCTTTCTATCCGGTGCCGGGTTTGGCCACCTACCGGTTTGGCAGGTGATTGGAGGCTCGGTTGTTCTGATTTCAGCCGTCAGTCTGAGTCTGATTCGGCTCACCGGGGTGGCTGCCTTTGGGTTGGCTGGTGCTGTGCTTTCGATAACCGCCATTATTGAGACACTTCTGGCGTTAACTGCTGCGCGCAGGAAGGCCTTGGTTTCAGCACTTCCCGAGGTTGCCGAGTCTTTGGCATCTGGGGTTTCCAGTGGGCAGGAGCTTGGCCTGAGCCTTGCCCTGCTGGCCGGCCATGGCCCCAAAGCCCTCGCCAAATCTTTTACTGAATTCAACGCTCTGGTAGCTCGCGGATTCTCGCTCGAAGACGCACTGGGTTGGCTCCAGCGGGAACTTGGCAACGTCTATGGTGACCAGCTAGTTCAACTCTTGCTGGTTAGTCTGCGCATCGGTGGTTCCGGACTGGTGGCCAACCTAAACCGACTTGCGGCAGAAATCAGATCCCAGGCTGCACTCGATGGTGAGCTTATGGCCAAACAGGGCTGGGTAGCAGGAACAGCCAAACTAGGAGCATTGGCCCCGTGGCTGATTGTGCTGTTCCTGAATCAGCGTCCAGAGGCGCACGCTTTCTATGCATCTACCAGCGGATTTAGCCTCATGTTGATTGGCCTGTTCGTTTGCTTGGTTGCGTATGTCTTCATCCAACTCATGTCTAAGCTGCCACAGCCTAAGCGGGTGTTTCTTGATGTTCACTAACCAGTTGGCTCGCAGGCTCTCAGCCGCAAGGCCGGAATCCGCTCGACTAATCTCGGGCGTAAAGTTTCGCGTGGCAAAGATTGGTGTTGATCCGGTCATCTACGAGCTTCCCCAGCACCTCGACCTAATGGCGGCCAGGCTCCTCAACGGCGAGGACATTTACTCGGTGCTGGCGCTTCAGGCTGCCGGCACCGGAAAGTTCGCGCAAAACCTAGAGCGGTTGGGTGTGCGATTGCAGTTGGGGGAGAACCTAGACCAGGCACTTGGTTTGTTGGCCCAGGAATCCAAGTCGCCGCTCGTTGCGGAGTTCGTCAACAAACTCCAGCTTGGCCTAGCGCGAGGCACTCCGCTCGCGACCCAATTCCTGCTGCTTTCGGCCTCGGCCAAGGCGCAACTCAAGGTGGCGCAGCTAAAGGCTGCCGGTCGCAACGAGCTCAAGATGCTCATCCCGCTTGTGTTCCTGATACTTCCAGTGACCATCGCATTCGCAGTTTTCCCAAGTCTGCAACTCCTGCAGCTGGGCGTTTAGAGAGGAAATCAAATGTCAACAAACCAAAAGTCCACCAAAGGTCAACCAACCAGCGATCGGGGTGACGTTCCAGGCTGGGTTCTCATCACGCTCATGACCGCCGCCCTCGTGGTTGTGCTGTGGGGTTTGGCTGCGCCTGCACTCAGTTCGGTATTTGACCAGGCAATGAACAAAGTTGTTAGTTTCTAAAAATCCCACCGATGCCGGCAGTGCGCCGGTTGAGTTCTTGGCCTTCGGAGTTCCAGGGGTGTTGGTAACGCTGGTGGCGGCCCAGATTAGTTACGCCGCTTACCTCAACACGGTTGCCTACGATGCGGCGGCAGAAGCAGCATCGGTGGCTAGCGCGGCTAATGGAACAAACCAACTAGCCAGGGCCCGAGCCGAACGAGTGCTAGCCAACCTTACTGGCGTGCGCCTTAGTGATTTCCAAACCAGTCAGGTGGCACTGGATGCGGGAACGGCCACCTCGGTTTCGGTTTCGCTGGTGAGCCCCATGCTCGTCTTTGGAGGCGTGAGTGTGGTCCAGCAGGCGGAGTCTTTCAATGAACCCAGATAGTGATACCGGAAGCATTGCGCTCGAGTTCCTTATTTTTGGATTGCTCGCGCCTGTTCTGGTAGTTGGGGGTGTGCTAAGTCTCGCTTCAGCTCAGCGATCCCAGATTGCAGCTCAGCAGCTTGCCCGAGAGTATGTTCGCTCGCAGGCCCTGGGCGAGGACCCAAACATCGCACAGGCAATGCGCCAAAGCGTGGCAGAGGGCTTGGGGATCGACTCCGCTCAAGTGCAGGTCTCTGCTCAGCTGATTGGAGATTCGAATGTGGTTGAGGCTCGCGCCAGCGTAGGGCAGGCAGTTGAGACGGCCAGAATGCGGGTGCAGAAGTGAGCAATAAGCCAAACCATCACACCGATGCCGGTAGCGCGCTCCCGCTAATGATTGCGGGCGTACTGTTTCTCATTCTGTTTGGGACGTCACTTATTGGTTCCCTGCAACTGCTAGAGCAACAGCGCCGCCTGAACGGAGTAAGTGACACGCTTGCCCTTGACTTGACTCAGAAACATGTTGCCTCGCCAACTCTGGACATGATGAGTCTGAACTCCTTCGCCAGTGAAGACCTAGTGGCTATCTATCCCCAGCGAAGCGTGCAGATTGTTCGGGTGGGCGTGGTAAGCCCCAGATCAGTGTCGGTCGCGCTTTGTGAGCCCGCCAAGCAGACACTGGCATCGGTGTTGGGGTTGGCAGCCAAACAGGTTTGTGTTCAGAGCATGGCGGAAAGCCGCTAGTGGAAATGCGCGGCTTTAGCGAATGCCAAACCTGGGTAGGTAACGCCATCCGAGCCAAGCACCAAACATGCTCAAACCCGAGAATGCAACAATCGCACCAGGCAGAGTTATGGCAACTGTAAGAACACTAAGAAGTGCAGGGGTAATGGCAACTCCCGTGTCGACCTGAAGTCGATACGCCGCCAGAAACTCGTTTCTGGCATCGTGAGGGGCCAAATCGGCACCCAGCGTGAGAACAATTCCTGAACCGAGGCCGTTGGCCAGACTCATAACTAGGCACACCACGATGAACCAAGCATCGGTGTGTGCATAGATAAGCGCAAAGTGCGCCAGTGCCATGCCCACCAAGGTTGGCATTATTGCCCAACGACGGCCCCAACGGTCCATGATTTGGCCGCTGGAGTAGAAGAGAACAAAGTCAAGCAAGCCGGCGATACCAATCGCCAACGAGACGGCACCGGGATGGAGGCCAATGAATACGCCCCAGAGGGGAAGGCCAACCTGTCGCACAGTGCGGATGGAGCCAAGGATGGTTGCTGCTGTGCCCACGGTTGCCAGTTTGCGCCACTCGCGACGAGCAACGGCCATGGCACTTCCGTGGTGGCCACCGCTGCCGTCAGGGACGGAATCCTTAGGTGCGGCAAGTAGGACAGCCCCGGATGCCAGGCAGAGCACAGCTCCGGCCAGGTAAACCCAGTGCAAACCAAAGGCATAGACCACGGCCGCTGCAATGACCGGGCCGATGAAGCCTCCGGCCCGGAACATGCCTCCCAGAAGAGACAGCGCTCTGGCTCGGTGGGCCAGCGGAACCTGTTCGGCCATGAAGGCATGACGAGCTAGAGCAAATACCGAAATCATGGCGCCGGCGATGAGGATCCAGATACCCAGCAACCATAGGGTGTTGGCCATGAGTGCACCGATGAGGGCGGCGGCCGCTATAACCGAGGAGAGCAACATGGCACGGCGCTCGCCGAAGCGGTGAACTAGTTTGGCTGCCGGAACATCGAAAAGAACTGTGCCAACCATGGTCAAGCCGGCGATGAATCCAGCTACAGGAAGCGAAGCACCAAGGTGCTGGGCTGCGCTAGGGAGGATTGGAACAATGGCACCCTCGCCCGCTGAGAAGAGCATCGATGGCACAAAAACGGGGAAAATCAGTTCACGTTTTCTGAATGCAGGATTGCTCACAATGCCAGCCTAGGGTAAGAAAAAATCCCACCAATTCGCTGGGGTTTAAACTAGAACAAATGGCTGACCTCGATATCTCCGCAGAAATCCGCGCGCTTCGCAACACCATGGAGAGCGTGAGTGCGGTGGTTAACCTCCCTCGCCTTCGTGAGGAAATCTCCGCACTAGAGCAGCAGGCCAGCGCCAATGATCTCTGGGACAACCCCGAGAACGCCCAAAAAATCACCAGTGCACTTAGCCACAAGCAGGCCCAGCTAAAGCGCGTCACCGATGCCGTCAACCGCATCGATGACCTCGAGGTGCTGGTGGAAATGGCCAACTCCGAGCAGGATGCAGCCACGCAGGCCGAGGCCAAGCGTGAATTGGCTCAGTTGGATTCCGTGGTTAGTGGCCTAGAGGTTCAGACCCTGCTCAATGGCGAGTACGACGAGCGCAGCGCAGTTGTGACCATTCGGGCCGGTGCCGGTGGCGATGATGCCACCGACTTTGCCGAGATGCTGATGCGCATGTACCTGCGATACGCTGAGAAACACGGCTACAAGACAAGCGTCCTAGACATTTCTTACGCCGAAGGTGCGGGCATCAAGAGCGCAACCTTTGAGATTGACGCCGCGTTCGCCTATGGCAACCTTTCGGTAGAGGCGGGAACACACCGCCTCGTTCGAATGAGCCCGTTCAACTCTGCGGGTAAGCGCCAGACCTCTTTTGCCGCGGTGGAAGTTGTTCCCCTCATCGAGCAGACAGATGCAATCGACATTCCAGACAATGACATTCGCGTAGATGTCTTCCGTTCCTCTGGGCCGGGTGGACAGTCGGTCAACACCACCGACTCTGCGGTGCGCATCACCCACCTGCCTTCGGGCATCGTGGTTTCCTGCCAGAACGAGAAGAGTCAGCCGCAGAACAAGGCCTCAGCCCTGCGAGTGCTTCAGTCCCGCCTTCTGGAGATCCGACGCCGCGAAGAAGAGGCGCAGAAGAAGCAGCTTGCCGGCGACGCTACCGCCAGCTGGGGCGACCAGATGCGCTCATACGTGCTTGCTCCGTACCAAATGGTGAAAGACCTGCGCACCGAGTTTGAAGTGAACAACCCCGATGCAGTTTTCGACGGAGATCTGGATGGTTTCATCACCGCCGGCATTCGTTGGCGCAAGGCTGTGGCCTAACTCACCGCTTAGGTGGCGTCGACTGCGTCGCATCGGTGTGCCAACAGGGTTTTGGCAGGCTGCAAAGTTAGGCTAAACCCAGCATGATTCGCATCGACAACGTGACCAAACACTACCGTGGCGCCAACCGTCCGGCTCTCAACGGTGTCTCGCTCGAAATTGAAAAGGGCGACTTCGTTTTCTTGGTTGGAGCGTCAGGCTCTGGCAAGTCCTCACTGATGCGCCTAATCCTGCGCGAGGACATCCCAAACTCTGGTTCGGTGTTTGTACTTGGCGAGAACCTGCGCCGCATTCCGGGGCGCCGCGTACCGTACTTCCGCCGCAAAATGGGAATGGTTTTCCAGGACTTCCGCTTGTTGCCAAGTAAAACCGTGGCTCAAAACGTGGCGTTTAGCCTGGAGGTAATCGGCAAGAGCCGCGCCTTCATTCAGACCGCCGTTCCAGACGTGCTGGAAATGGTTGGCCTGGGCCACAAGGCCAATAACCTCCCGAGTGAGCTCTCCGGTGGTGAGCAGCAGCGCGTTGCGCTAGCCCGTGCCATCGTCAACAAGCCGGCCATTCTGCTAGCTGATGAGCCAACTGGAAACCTTGACCCAGCCACCAGCGAAGAGATCATGCGCCTGATTGAGCGCATCAATGCGGCTGGCACAACCGTGGTCATGGCCACTCACGACCGCGGCATCGTTGACCGCCTGCAGAAGCGCGTGGTTGTGCTCAGCGAGGGCAACATCATCTCCGACATGCGTGACTCCGGTTATGTTTCGGTGGACAAGCCAACGCCGGGATTCGCGGCGCCTGAAATTGCTACCGAGCCTGCATTGGCACAACCCCCACGCCTAACCGAAACCTTCACCGAGACCATCGTGACCAGCCGTTCATTCCTTGACGAGGTCATCTACGAGAACGAGGATGAGAAGTAATGCGCCTCGGTTTTGTGCTGAACGAAATGGCGCAGGGTCTGCGTCGCAATGTGTCGATGGTTATCTCCATCGTGTTGGTGACTCTGGTCTCGTTGACCTTTGTGGGTACTGCGCTCCTGCTGCAGTTCCAGATCACTCAGATGAAATCGTACTGGTACGACAGAGCACAGGTTGCAATCTACCTCTGCACCGACACCAGTCCCAGTGCCGCCTGTCCGCAGGGAGAGGCCAGCGCCGATGTGAAGACGTCGGTGGAGCAACGCCTCAAGAGCCCGCTGCTCAAGCCCTACCTAAAGCGCTACTACTTTGAAGACCACAAGCAGGCCTACCAGACCTTCCAGCAGCAGTTCAAGGGTCAGGCCATAGCCGGTTACGTGACTCCAGACCAGCTAAATGAGACCTTCTGGGTAAAGCTCAAGGATCCAAACCAGAGCGACATCATCACCCAGAGTTTCAACGGCGTTGCCGGAGTTGAAGAGGTTCGCGACCAGCGTTCCTATCTCGATCAGATTTTCAGCATCCTGAATGCTGCCAGCCTGGCGGCCATCGGTGTTGCAGTTCTCATGCTTTTCAGTGCAAGCCTGCTCATCTCCACCACCATTCGCCTAAGCGCGCTCTCTCGACGCCGAGAACTTGGCATCATGCGCTTGGTTGGAGCCAGCAACTTCACCATTCAGTTGCCGTTCATTCTCGAGGGAGTGGTTGCCGCCACTATCGGAAGTGTTCTGGCATCGGGTGCGGTTTGGGCTATCGTGCAGTTCTTCGTGCAGGGTTACCTGGCCCAAGCATTACCATTCACCAGCTTTGTTGGCATCGGCAAGGTGGCAATAATTGCACCGATGCTGATAGGCGCGGGAATCTTGCTGTCTGCAATCGCCTCCGGTGCAGCCATTCGTCGCTACCTAAAGATCTAGCGGCGGGGTAAAAACCGCTCTTGCGGCTGCACTTAGCCCATTTGATAAACTGACTGGCTAGCCCAAATGGGCTGCAGATTTCAGGAGTGCATCGTGCCAAGAGAACGTGGTCAGAAGGTTGTGGCCACCAATCGTAAAGCGCGCCACGACTATCACATCGAAGACGTCTATGAGGCCGGCCTGGTTCTCTCAGGCACCGAAGTGAAGGCGTTGCGTGCCGGTCGGGCGTCCCTGGTGGATGGCTATGCATCGGTGGAGTTTGGCGAAGCCTGGCTTGAGAACGTGCACATTCCGGAGTACTCGCAGGGCACCTGGAACAACCACCTCACTCGCCGCCGCCGCAAGCTGCTGCTAAATAGGCAGGAGATTCTAAAGTTGGCCCGCGAGCTGAAAGAGAGCGGCTACACGCTGGTGCCGCTGAGCCTTTACTTCAAGGATGGTCGCGCCAAGGTTGAGATTGCGTTGGCCCGCGGTAAGAAGGAATACGACAAGCGTCAGACCCTCAGAGAGCAACAGGACACCCGCGAGGCGGCCCGTGCCATGAGCACTAAGGGTAAAGAGTGGTAGCTCTCCATGGTTGAGGTACGGCGGCTTTCAGTTGATGAACTGGAGCCGCTGCTGGCTTTCATGGATGGCCCGGCTTTCAAGGCTCAACCGCAGTGGCAGGGCTGCTACTGCCAGTTTTACCTCAATACCCCTCAACAGAACGACGACCCCGCGGCCAAGGCGGGGCTGAACCGTGAGCGCATGTGTGATCGCGTGAGTGCCGGAACCATGCAGGGCTATGTTGCCAAAGACGGCGAAACCACTGTTGGTTGGGTCGCCGCCAACTCGGCAAACAACTTCGTGCTTCTTCCTCCCACCGATGCGTCTGTTGCCCGTATTCTGTGTTTCGTTGTTGATGAAGCCTTCCAGGGCAGGGGAGTGGCCACGGCCCTTTTGGGTTTCGCCTTGAAAGATTTAGCAGAGCGCGGTTTTTCATCGGTGGAGGCAGCGCCCCTAGCGAGCGGCGAGTTTGTCAGCTGGGGATACCGCGGGCCACTGAGCATGTTCCTGAAGGCTGGGTTTGAGCAGGGGCCGATGATTGACGACAGGCATTTTCTAGTTATGAGGAAACTCACAGCCTAAATGTCCCAGGGGTGTCGTATCCTTGAACTCGCTCAAGAAATTGAGTTTGGTAACTAAATATGGGGATGATCGGTTTCGACAGTGTCTATTGATGCCTGGAGAAGCGTGCCGAGAATGTAGCGTCAACTCGTAAATGTTCGCTGCAAAATATAAGTGCTGATGCAAATCGCGCTGACTTTGCCCTCGCTGCCTAAGCGCTAGCGAGCCCGAAGTCCGTCAGACCTCTTGTGATTTCGTAGGGGATTCTGGCGTCATTTAGAAATCTTGCTGAGTAGTTACGCCTTAGGGCTGCTCGGGACTTTTGCTCAGGCTGGGCCCGTCGGTTAGGTTGCTTCACGCTATGACCGGGGTCGAGTAAAACAATAGTGAAACTACGCACGTAGAAGTACAGGTTTCTAGGCTTTGGACGGGGGTTCAATTCCCCCCATCTCCACCAAATTTCGAGGGTAGCCGAGCTCTTGATTTTGAAAAAACCCGCCAGTAATGGCGGGTTTTTTCATTTAACTTGAGTCTTCCAGATGCCGCTAGATTTGCTCTATGTCCGAATACTCCGTTGTGGAATGCACACTGGCCGAGCACGGGGAGGCCATCCTGGCAATCCTCAACGATGCAATCGTGAATTCCACCGCACTCTACGATTACCAGCCCCGAACCCTGGAGAACATGGAGTCCTGGTTTGCGGCCAAGGCGGCGGGTGATTTCCCAGTAAAGGGTCTCGTGGATGCATCGGGAGAGTTGTTGGGGTTTGCTAGCTACGGCAACTTCCGGGCCTTCCCGGCCTACAAATACACCGTGGAGCACTCCATTTACGTGCGCGACGACCACCGTGGCAAAGGCTTGGGCAGGGTGCTCCTAAGCCTTGTGGTTGAAGCGGCAACCGCCCAAGAGAAGCACGCGATCATCGGCTGTATTGACGCCGAGAATGCCGGCAGCATCGCGCTTCACGAGAAAGCCGGCTTCCAACTAGTTGGCACCTTTCCGCAGGTTGGCTTCAAATTCGACCGCTGGCTCGATGTGGTTTTTTACCAGCTAACCCTCGCAACACCTGCAAACCCGGTTGGCGCCTAAAGGGAGCTAAAAATCTTTGCCAACACGCTATTCACCGATGACCTGCTGGCGGTTCGTGGCTTCTTGATCAGCCATGGGGCAGCCACGCCATCACCGTTTTCGACCAAACCGGCACGCTGTGGGAGTTCAGCCAGCCGCTTTTGCAGCCGGAATAGACTTCTGCCATGGGGAACTGGTTCAAAAGAAATCTTTGGGGTCTCGTAGTTGGTCTAGCGGTAGGTTCGCTCGCTACCGCGGTGGTGATTTCGAACGCTGCGGATTCGCTATACGGGCAGTCGGCCTCACCCAGCGCATCGGTGTTGGATGGCCGCTACTCTGCCGCCAAGAGTGAAACCCAACTGGCGCTATTTGCCGCCAGTCAAAAGGCCTGCGATGACATCAAGTCCATCGGTGCCAAATTCACTTTCAGCAACGGCAACTACGAGCTACTTGTAGGCGGCAAGGACACCGCTGGGAATCCAGAAATATTGTTCGCCAACTTCGATTCCTCAGGCAACCCTAAATCCACCGGAAGTCTGGACTATGCACCTCAGCCTTGCTTGCCGGCTGACCTAAACGAGCAGGTGCGAAGGGGAAACACCAGTTTGGCTGTTGAGTTCGTTGTCGATGAAATGGGTGGTGGCGTCTTTGTTTGGCATGGGCATCGGGGCAGCGCTGAACTGAGCAACGTTTATTTAGCAACTGGAACCACCGTCACGAGTTTTACAGACCGAATGCCACAATTTCCCGAGACGGCGGATGCGGTGTCAATTGACTATGGCCTGACCGCAGACCAGCTCGCGCTAGTGCGAAAATAGAGGCATGACCGCAAGCACCGGAAGCCTAGATTGGCTGGTTTCCAATGGAAACCTAATCTTCGAGTCGCTGGGCATCTTTGCTTTCGCCGTCTCCGGTCTGCTTGAGGCCGCTCGCAAGAAGCTGGACCTAGTTGGAATGACCATGGTCACCGGCTTCGCTGCTTTCGGCGGTGGAACCCTGCGCGATGTTCTGCTTGACCGCCGCCCATTCTTCTGGGTGCAGAACGAATACTGGATTTACATCATCATTGCCATGTGTCTGCTCTCGCTGGTATTCCTCCGCAAACGCCACTTGGCGCTTACCGAGCGGGCCGTGCAGTGGCCAGACGCCATCGGCTTGGGCATCTTTAGCGCTGGAGGTACTCAGATTGCCCTAAGCGCGGGTCAACCTCCGATGATTGCTGTGATCCTGGGAACTATGACTGCCATCGTGGGTGGGGTAGCGCGTGATATGGCGCTGGCTGAGATCCCACAGGTATTCATTGACCACCGCCCCTATGCGGTCATCGCCTTCACCGGAAGTTGGATTGTGGTGGCAGGGGATTCCCTGCATTGGCCGAGTTTTGCATCGTTGTGGCTCTCGGCCGCTGTGATCATTGTCCTGCGCATACTCGCGATTACACGCCACTGGAAGCTGCCAACCTGGCGGCTCTAGGCTGAGTCATTTGGCTGGGAGTGCTACCGCAAGCAAAAGCCCATCCATTCGGATGGGCTTTAGCAATTCTTAGAACTAGCAGTCGCAGAGCTGAGCGACGCGCTGCGGAGTCACGTTAAGCATCACTGCAATGTCGCGCATGGTGAGTCCCTGTTCGCGGGCGCGCTTCACAACGTCGCGTATCTCGGCAGAAGCCTGCTCCTGAAGTTTGTTTGCCTCGGCCATCTTGGCCTGCGCCTTCTCAATGTCGCAGACAATGCCGGGCATAACGGCGTCTAGGGTTACCACGATGTCGCAGATTGACTCACCAAGCTGCTTGGCGGCTAGAGCCTTGATTAGCTCCTCAGCCTTGTCCAGGCGCTTGGCGGTGGTGGTGAAGTTGTCCAACTCTGGGCATGTTACAACCCAGGCGTCGCCTTGGCGCTCTGCCTGTGCCTTGATGTCCATGGTGCCCCTTTCGGTGGATAACTGAATTCTAGAGCCATTAATGCTAGTCAATCCCCTCTTGACAAAATCAGTAAAGGGGTGCTTTACTAAAACAGTATCTGGATTTCGTCCTATTTACAAGCACATTTATTCTTTCGAAAGGTATTCATCATGCAGATTGCAGCCGTCATCGTAGCCTGGGCGCTAACCGCTTTCTTGGCCGTCACTTACTTCAAGGCGGGCAGCTTCAAGCTCACCGCACCGATGCAGACCCTCGCCGATGCCGGCATGGGTTGGACCGCCAAGGCTGGCAAGCCAACCGTTCGGTTGATTGCCCTGCTTGAGCTCCTCGGAGCCGCAGGCATCATCGCCGCCCCAATCGCCAGCGAGTTCCTTGGCTTCGGCTGGGCTCAGGCCTGGGGCGTTGCGGCAGCCATCGGGCTGGTTCTGGTAATGGTTGTTGCCATCATCATGCACGGCGCCCGTGGCGAGACTAAGTACACCCTAAAGATCAACCTCATGCTGCTTGGCGCATCGGTGATTGTTGCAGTTCTGCTGGCACTCTACGGCGGCAGCCTGTTCTAAACCTCTATTTAGGCAGTTCAAAGCCGGCCCTGCGCGCCACCCTGGAAAGGGTTGTGAGTAGGGCCGGAGCCGTTAACCAGAGCAAGACCAGGGTGGTGATGGCTCGGCCGGTGTCCCACAGTAGGCCTCCGGTCACCAATTCAAAGTTGACAAACCGCATTAGGTTTTCAATCACCGATGCCCCTGGCACGTAGCCAAGAGTTCCGCCTGCTCCGGCGAGGTAGGGCCAGTTCCACATGGTCATTAGGCCACCGTAAAGATAGGCGCCAACTAGCGAAAAGGCACTTAGCCACGACAGTTGCGCCCAACCCTTTTTGGGGTGGGGGAGTGCTCCTGCCAGGAATCCCAGCAGACCGGCTGCCATCATCTGGAAAGGCAGCCAGGGGCCAAAACCTCCGGTTAGCAGCGCGGACACCAAAAGGGAGCCGGCTCCAACTAAATAGCCGAAGCTCGTTCCAAGGGCATACCCGCCGATCAGAATCAGGAAGAAGATGGTCTCGATTCCGGCGGTGCCAGCTCCGAGCATTCGCACCACCGAATTGAGTGCGATGAACACTCCAAGCACCGCAATTTGGCGTGAGTTGAGTTCGCGCGAGCCAACCGCAACCACCATCAGCCCGATGAGAACCGGCATGAGAAGCATGAAAGTTGACTGTGCTACCCGGCTTTGATCCGGAACTGCAGAACCAACTAGCAGCGGCCACATGAACGCAGTGAGTGAAATCACGGCGACTGCAGCAACTAGAGCTTTTGACAGGATTGGGCGCGCTAACTTCATGCCAACACCGCCGCAGTAGGGCCGGCCTTTATTGCCATGCCGTTCTCCAAGGCAATGCAGCTAGATGTGACACCAAGCAGAAACTCGAGGTCGTGCGAGGCCACCAGAATGGCGTGGCCACTTTCAGCCAGAGTTTTAATTTGTTGAGCGAGTGCATTTCGGGCCTGGTAGTCCAATCCGCGGGTTGGCTCATCGAGAAGCAAAACCCGGGAACCTTTGCTCAACTGGATGGCCAGCGCCAGCGCAAGCTGCTGTCCTGACGACAAGTCGCGTGGATGTAGCGAGTAATCAATCTTGCCAACCAGCTTTTCCAGGAGTGAAGCCGTGCTTCCATCGGTGGCAGCAGCAAAATGGTCCGAATCCTGCAGCTCTTCCGCGACTGAGTGCATCAGCAGCAAGTCGCTTGCGCTTTGAGGCACCATTGCCACCTCTCGCAAGCGTTCCTTCAGATTCTTGGAAAGGTGCGTGAGCGTTCCCGCATCGTCGCGAAATTCAATCGAGCCCTCGCAGTTGGTCTCGCCCTGCAGCGCCCAGAGGAGAGAACTCTTCCCAGAACCATTAGGCCCGTAAACGCCGGTTACTGTTCCCTTATAGATTTTTAGGTTTAGGTTCTCTACCGCCTTTGACCCGTTGTAGTTCACCGATACTCCAGACGCGACCAGAACCGGATCGCTATCTGCCACCTTTGGGGGCCTGATGTAAAGCTCCTGGAAGGCAGTCGCGGGCATTAGTCCCGCCGAGGCAGCCGCAGCTTCGAATGTCTCGGCGTCGCTGTGTTTGCTTACCTCACCGCTTGAGTCAACAACCGTGAGCGAGTCAACCCGACCGATCAGACGGTCAACGCGGTGCTCGGCCATTATTACGGTGACTCCACTTCGGTGCGCAAGGTTTTCAAGTAGGGCAAGAAGTGACTCAGCACCGGCTTGATCAAGCTCGCTGGTTGGCTCATCCAGCAGCAGTATTTGCTGTCCTGCCGCCAGCGCGCCAGCGATGGCAACCCGCTGTTGGAAGCCTCCGCTCAGTTCATCCAACGGTGAATCCAACACCTCTGTTAGATCCAGTGCCGCCGCAATTTTGTCAATCCGGGCAACCATTGAAGCCGGTGCCACCCCGAGTTGTTCCATGCCGAAGGCAAGCTCTTCTCGAACTGTGTCGGCCACAAACGAAGCCTCTGCCAACTGATTTACGTAGCCGACTAGGTGGGCAAATTCGTGTGGCTCACGCCCAGTTAAGTCGCGACCGTCGATTGCAATGGACCCAGTTAGGTTGCCGCCGGTGAAGTGCGGCGCCAGGCCGTTCATCGCTCGTAGGAGGGTGCTCTTACCTGCCCCGGTTGCACCAGCAATTAGAGCGAACTCGCCTGCAGAATATTTAAGTGTTACGTCCTTCAGCGCTGCGCGTCCCCCAGCCTGAAACCTGAAACTCACCTGGCTCAGGCTGATCATGGACGCCACTCCAAGACTTGTCTCGCTGGGCCGTAGTTGTCCACAGCCGTCACCAACACTAGTGAAAGGCACAGGAGTCGAACTAACCAGTCACCGGCCTTGGGGTAGGCCGTGATGAGTCTGGTTCGCACCCTGTGCATTCCCGCGAGCCTAGCCGAGACCGCAATGCACACCAGTCCGAGGGCGAAGGTAAGCAGCCCAATAAAAACTGAGTAGGCACTAGCTAACAGCAGGTAACTGGCTGTTCCAAATAGCATCACACCGATGCCCGCCGCAGCCCTGGCCGAATAGACTACGCGCAACCGCATAGCTCCGCGGCGACCGAAGCCCCGTGAATCCATCGAAGCCGCTAGATCGAGCGAGCGCTGAATGGTGTCTTCTAGTACGGGAATAATGACTCCCCGCAGCGAGGCCAGACCCGAAGTGCCGCCGCGTAGCACCCGAGCTCGCCTCACCCGATTGAGGCTAGATATAAGCTGAGGGGCAACATTTAGGGCAATCGTCGTTGCAGTGGCGAATTCGTAAAGCACGGCGGGTGCAGATTTGATCAGGCTGCGCGGGTTAGCCACCGATGCCGCAAAGCCGACCGCCAAAATAATGGCTGCCAGCCGAAGGCCATCGGTGACCCCAGCAATGAGGTTTGGGCTGGATACCGGACCCAATAGTGTGACCTGGTTTGCAAAGATTTGAAACTGAATTACCGGAAGCGAAACCGCCACCTGGCTGGTTGCTGGCACGTTGAAGACAAATCGGAACGCAACACGCACCACCAAGACAAATAGCGCGGTGCCACCGTAGATGCGAACCGAACTCCGCCGAAGCCGCGGCTGGCCTAGGCTAACCATTCCTGCAAAGGCGAGGACCACAAGGAAAACGAGTGGTTGTGGTGTCTGCACGAGACTTGCCAAGACCGCGAGGGTTAGGCCGAGGCTCCACCAGGTGACCGGAGTCAATCTATCCGCCAGCCTTGCTGTTTTAGCCATGGCAGGTAAATGTCTCCGGCGCCACACGCGGTGGCCGGATTCGAGCATCGCCCATGGGAATGAAGCGCCAACCCTGCCAAGTTCCGCAAGCTGGGTGAGAGCTAGCTGCGCCGACTTGGGCGTAGTGCCAGCCGGAGGCATCGGTGGCTATGAAGTACGCCCAGTGGCCCGCGTTGGCACCTGGTACATGGCTGCAATCTTGCGTGCGCTGGTCTGGGAAGCCGGCAATTCTGCAAACAAAACCGGTGGGGTAGTCAAGGGTTCCCTCCACCTTCACCTGGGTGGCCGCAAAAAGATTCCATCCGGTGTCGGTGTCCAGCTGTCCATAACTTACGGCGCAAGTGGTGCGGGTTGCGCGCTTACTTGCTTGGCCATAGTCAACCACCAGGGTCACGCCCTCATCCACGCAGGGTCCTGCCTCAACTGAATGCTCACTCACGGTCCCCAGCGTGGGCCAAAACACTCTCAGACCAAATGCCTTGGAGATTTCTGGCACGGCTGCCCAAAACGCGGCCAGCACAATTAGGCCAAGCAGCGTGTAGCGCATCAGTTTGCGGTTCATGGGCTACCGGGTGCCTCCTTGCGACTGCCCTGCTTTGGGTAGGAGTCCTGCGTAGCTCTGGCCCAGAAGTGCGGTCGCGCCTTGAGCGGTGGCGTAGATATCGCCGGTCCCGCCAGACCAAGGTGTTTGGAGACCGCCATCGCTGGCTAGCTTGGACTTGATCCAGTTCTGGATGCTGCCAACCTGCGCGCCAACCGACTTCAAACCCATTGCGGCGTAAGCCGTGCCATTCAGGTCATAGTCGCCGTAATTAGAGAAGTGGTCGCCTTCCTTTGCCTTGTTAAGGTACGCGACTGCCTTGTCAATCGAGGCGTTTAGGGTGCGCCTCTGGCTTTGGGTGGCAAGCCCGCGGGCAGCTGCGAGTGCTTGGAGGGTGATTCCAGTGCCGTCACTAGAGCTTGAACCTAGGGTGAAACCATCGTTGAAACCGCCGTCGGCGAGTTGGTGGCTTGCAAGATTTGTTGCCAGCGTGACAGCCTGCCTAGCTCGGTCGTTCGCGGCTAGTCCAAGAATCAGCCAGGCGCGGTCATAGGTGTTTGCACCCGCGTCTGGGGCAACGTCGCCGGATCCGTCCACCTTCGAGAGTGCGGCCGAAATGATCTGGCGACGTGTGTTGCCATTACCTGCCTTGAGGATTGAGCTAACAAAGGCCCACTTCCCAGCTAGCCCAAGTCTCAGCTTTCCGCTGTTGAAAAGGTAGCCATTTGGGTTACTTACAGTCCCAGTTTGAGCGGTGGAGGTCAGTAGGTATTTGACAGCTGGTTCGAGCGTGTCCGCAGTTTCACCCAAAACCTTGCGCTGGAGCAGCGCTTCGAGGCTGAATCCAAAGTCAGGCTTGCCCGGGGTGAATCCGGCTACAAATTGGCCGTTGGTGAAAGATGCGCGCAAGAAGGCTTCGGTGTTTGAAAGGGGAGAGGCCTGAGCCGTCCCGCCTGTGAATGTGGTTGTCACTGCCAACAAGACTGCAATTGCAGTCACCAGTGGTGGCTTGAAAAGGGTGTGCTTCATTAGGAACCTCCGTAGTCCTCGACGGTGTTTGGATGTAAGGCGCCATCGATGGGCATTCCGACTTCCAGTTCACGAAGCCTGGTTACGGTTGCGGGTCAGCGCCGGATTCTCACCGGCTTCCCCCATAGATGGGTCTGGGAGGGCTCTGCGAGCTCTCTCAGGGTCAAGGGTAGCAGTGAAGGTGATTACCCCTGATGTAAACGCTTGCACGGTGTAGCACTAAGTCATTTGGGAACGCACGAATAATTACAGTTTTGTAAAGCCCATGTAAAAACAGTTCGCAAAACCGAATTAGGTTCGAAATTCACCTTCCGTTCACACTAGATTGAAAGATACCCAAGGCGATGCCGCTGGTCGGGCAGGAGTTTTTTCTTGTGCGCAGGCAGCCTCGCTGCGAAAACACAAGGAGAGAAATATGAAGGCAAAGCGCACCCTGCGCTCCGTCGCTCTGCTTGCCGCGGGTCTACTGGCAACTTCAACTGCCGTAAGCCTTGCTGCAACTAGTGCCAATGCGGCCGCAAAGTCCACTGTGATCATCAACGAGACCACAGCAATGACCTCGTTGAACGCATCCACCCCAGACACCAACCTGGTTACCAACACCGACATCCAGTACCTAGCCAGCGCCGGCTTCTGGTACTACGACAACGGCCCAAACCTGGTTCGCAACACCAAGTTCGGTAACTTCGCCATCGTGCGCAACGCCGCCAACGACTTCGAGGTTGCCTACTCGGTAAACCACGGCCTGGTTTGGTCGGACGGCACTCCAATCACCGGTGCGGACCTCCTGCTCAGCCACATTCTCAACAGTGGCGCCTACTCCAAGAAGGCCGGCTTGGGCGACCCAAGCACCGACTCGCCAGTGTTCAACTCGGTTGGCTACGGCGGAGTTTATGACAACCACGTGCTCGGCGTAACTCTTAGCAACGACGGCTACACCGTTACCGTCAAGTACGACAGCTTCCAGCCTGACTGGCAGATTATTGGCCCAAGCCCAGCCCCAGTGCACGCACTCGAGCTGCTGGTTGACGGCAAGACCGGTCTGCAGTCCGCTTCGGTTAACGCCGCAGCCAAGGCACAGTTTGTTACCGACTTCAACGCAGGCCTCAAGGGTCCTAACTCCCGCCTGAAGAAGATGGGTGACATCTGGAGCAACGACTACAACATTCAGGACGTCAACTCCAGCACCAACCCACTGCTTCTCATCTCCAACGGTGGCTACATCGTTCAGAGCGCTGTGAAGAACACCTCGGTGACCCTGGTTCGCAACCCTAAGTACAACGACGGCCCAGCCATCACCAAGACCAACCCACTGAGCAAGGTCATCTTCTCGTTCGTAACCGACGGTGCTCCTGCGGCTCAGGCTCTTGGCAACGGCGAGATTGACGTTTATGACGGCCAGCCAGACACCGCTACCTTCCAGCAGCTGAAGGGTCTGAGCGGCATCAAGCTCTCGCTTGACACCACCATGACCTACGAGCACGTTGACCTGCGCACCGGAGTTAGCGCACTGAGCACCAACAAGAACGACAGCTACGACGGTCCATTCGCCGACTCGCACGGTCAGAAGGCCAAGGACCTCCGTGAGGCCTTCCTGCTGGCACTGCCACGCCAGGCGATTGTTAACAAGATGGTTGCTCAGGCCTATGACCCAAGCAACCAGGCGGACGCAACCGTTCTGAACTCCAACTTCGCACTTCCTGCCCAGAAGGGCTACGACGCCATCACCGGTGGCAACGGAAGCGACGAGTTCACTGCCGGAACCCAGGCTGAGCGCACCGCAAAGGCGCTGAAGCTGGTTCAGAAGTGGTACCCGAACGCATCGGCTGGCTCCAACTCGGTTGCCATCAACATGCTGTTCAAGAACAACGCACGCCGTATTGGTGAGAACCTACTGATTGGTGCCGAAGAGGCCAAGGCTGGCTTCAAGGTCTCCAACGTGGGTAACGCCAAGTGGTCCACCCAGCTGGACAACCCAAGCTACGACGTGGCCATGTTCGCATGGGCACCTAGCTCGGTTAGCCAGACCGGAACCAACGCTAACTACCAGAGTGACGGAACCAACAACCACTACGGGTGGAACGACGCTGGCTTGGACAAGATCCTGCACAGCCTAGAGGCACCTCTCAGCGCTGGACAGGTTACTGCCAAGTACACCGCTGCTGACAAGGCTGTTATTGGTAACTTCTGGACCCTGCCGCTGTACCAGTGGCCACAGGTCTCGGCTTACAACAAGCAGCTGAAGAACATCAAGTCCAGCCCACTGATTCCAAACCTGGTTTGGAACTACTGGGAGTGGCACTTCTAAGAGTTGAGTAATTAACTCTTAGGAAACAGCTCAGAGAGTTGGGGGCATCCAATATTGGATGCCCCCAACTTGAGTGATTAGGGCTTTGCCCACAAGAAACGGACACAAATTGCTAGCTTTTATCGCTCGCCGAATCGGCGTGGTTCTGCTGATTCTTTTCGGTTCCTCGTTCCTGGTTTATAACCTCGAGGCCATTGCGGGAGACCCGCTCGCCGAGCTGCGCACCAGCTCCGCCAAAAACCGCGACTTCCTGATGCACCATCTGATCATGCAGCTGCAGCTGGATGTTCCGCCACCGATCCGCTACTTCTCCTGGCTCAAAGGTGTTCTGGGAGTATTCACCGGTAACCCAGACCTGGGTAAGACCCGTGACAACCTGCTGGTGATCAACGAAATTAGCGCCGCCATTCCAGTGACCATCCGACTGGTTCTAGGCGCCACCATCCTGGCTATCGTGCTGGGAATCACCGTTGGCGTTATAACTGCAATCCGCCAGTACAGTCGCCTCGACTACACCATGACTTTCATCTCGTTCCTCATGTTCTCGCTGCCAATCTTCTGGGTAGCCGTTCTGCTCAAGCAGTACATGGCAATCGACTTCAACAATTTCCTCGCCTCCGGTCAAATCACCTGGCCTTGGATAATTGGAACCGCCGTGGTGATGGGGCTTGTAGTTGCCGGCCTTATCTCGGGTGACCGCAGGCGCGTCATCACGCTTTTTGCCGGTGGATTCGTGGCAACCATCGTGCTTCTCTTAGTTGTCAACGCCACTAACTGGATTCTCAAGCCGGGTTTGGGAATCGTTGGCGTTGGCCTATTCGCCGCCGGCTTCGCTGTTGGACTTACCTCGCTAATCGTGGGCTTTGAGAACAAGCGCGTTCTCTACGCCAGCCTCACAGTTGCCCTAACGGCAGTAATCGCATACTTCCCGCTGAACGCCGCCTGGGATGGCAAGAGCATGAACGCTGCGATGCTGCTCATTCCTTTCGTGCTGCTGATTCTCGTTGCCGTTGGAGCGGTATTTGGCTTCACCAAGGTGGACCGAGGTTCGGCTCTCCGCGTGACCATCATCACCGCGGTATTTGCATCGCTTTTCCTGTTGATCGACCGACTCATGACCACCTGGAACGGTTACATAAACGCCGATGGCATCAACCTGCGTCCAATCCCGACCATTGGCGAGGTGAGCGTTCGCCTCAGCAGCGACAACTTCTGGATTCTCCTGATGGACGGCCTCGTCCACGTGATCCTCCCAACTGTGGCCCTAACACTCATCTCCTTTGCCGGCTACGTGCGCTACTCGCGCGCCAGCCTGCTTGAGGTTATGAACATGGACTACATCCGCACCGCTCGGGCCAAGGGTCTGAGCGAACGCACCGTGATTGTTCGCCACGCGCTGCGAAACGCCATGATTCCGCTGACCACACTGATGGCCTTCGACTTCGCCGGCGTCATCGGTGGAGCAATCATTACCGAGAGCGTTTTTGGTTGGCACGGAATGGGAACTCTGTTCCGAGCAGCTATCAGCACCCAGGACCTAAATCTGCTGATGGGAGTGTTTGCCATCACCTCGTTCATGGCCGTTATGGCCAACCTGGTGGCCGACCTGCTCTACTCGGCCCTTGACCCACGAATTCGAGCTGGTAAGTAATCATGGCTAAGAAGAATAAAGCCGCAGAAGTTGCGGCAACCGAGGGCGAAAACGCCATCGCACTGCACGAGACCGCCGGTCTAAGCCAGGGCCAGATCATCCGCAAGCGCTTCTTCCGGCACAAGCCGGCGGTTGCGTCCATGATCGCCTTGATCTTCATCACTATCTTCGTGTTCTCGGCATCGGGTATCCACCTGGGCACCGAGGCTCACCCGATAACCATTCAGGGTTGGTGGAAGTACAGCCTTACGGATATTCCGGACACCAATTTCTGTGAGACATCGGTTGGTTGCCCTAACGCCGACCACCCGTTTGGCCAGGATCCCATTGGCCGCGACTACTTTGCGCTGGTCATGCGCGGTGCCGAGCAGTCCATCATGGTGATGCTGATTGTTGGTCTTATTGGCGGACTTCTCGGAACCGTGATTGGTGCCGTCTCCGGCTACTTCCGCGGCTGGGTTGATGCAGTGCTGATGCGCTTCACCGACTTCATCATCACCATTCCGTCGATCATCATCGGTGCAGTGCTTGGCTTCAAGTTTGGAAACCTTGGTGTGGTGGCTCTGGCCATCTACCTTGGTCTCTTCAGCTGGACCGGTCTTTCACGACTGGTGCGCGGAGAATTTCTTTCGCTGCGTGAGCGTGAGTTTGTTGATGCTGCCCGCGTGGCAGGAGCCTCCAACTTCCGCATCATCTTCAAGCACATTCTGCCCAACGCGATGGGCGTGATCATCGTTTCGGTCACCCTGATGCTCGCGGGTGCCATCCTGCTGGAGACTGCGCTTTCCTACATTGGATTTGGTGTCCAGGCCCCGGATGTATCGCTCGGTTCGCTGATTAGCGAATACCAGGATTCGTTTACCGTGAGCCCTTGGCTGTTCTACTGGCCTGGTCTCCTCATCATCTCCATTGCCCTCTGCGTCAACTTCATCGGTGACGGTTTGCGTGATGCTTTCGATCCTCGTCAGCGTCGCCGCATCACTCGCAAGGACCTGCTGGCAGCCACCTTCAAAAAGCCTTCCAGCGAAGCCTAGAGATAGTTAGAACGGAACAAGAAAATGACTATTTCGAATGAAGTAATCCTCAAGGTAGAGAACTACAACGTTGAGTTCTGGGTTGATGGTGTCTGGTATCCGGCCGCCGTTGACATGAACTACGAGGTCAAGGCCGGTCAGGTTTTGGCAATCGTAGGCGAGTCCGGCTCCGGCAAGTCCTCGTCCTCGATGGGTCTGATGGGCCTGCTAGCCTCCAATGCCCGCACCAGCGGTTCGGTAAAGGTAAAGGGGCAGGAGATGCTGGGGGCAAACAGCTCACTGCTGCGCAAGTACCGCGGTAAGGAAGTTGCCTACATCTTCCAGGAGCCGATGACCGCGTTGAACCCGGTCTACACGGTGGGATTCCAGATTGTGGAGACTATCCGCACCCACTTCCCGGTAGGGCCTGCCGAGGCACGCAAGCGCGCCATCGAGCTGCTGGCCATGGTGGAGATTCCAAACCCTGAGAAGTCGATTGACAAGTACCCGCACCAGCTTTCCGGTGGTCAGCGCCAGCGCGCCATGATTGCTCAGGCCCTTGCCTGTGATCCGGCATTGCTGGTTGCCGATGAGCCAACTACCGCGCTAGACGTCACGGTGCAGGCCGAGATCATCGACCTGATGCGTAACCTCAAGGACAAGCTGAACTCGGCAGTTCTGCTAATCACCCACGACATGGGAGTGGTCGCAGACCTCGCCGATGACATCTTGGTAATGAAGGACGGCATGACTGTTGAGAAGGGTAGCGCGGACCAAATCTTCAACCGTCCGCAGCACCCATATACTCAGCAACTTCTTGCCGCCGTGCCAAAGCTTGGATTTGCCGCTACTCGCGAGCTGGCGGCACCAGCCAAGCCTGAGCCTGTTCTCAAGTTGGAAAACCTGGTAATCGAGTACCCGAAGCGCGGTCGCATTCCAGCGTTCACCGCGGTGAAGGACTTCAACCTCGAGATTTTCCCTGGCGAGATTGTTGGCCTGGTGGGAGAGTCTGGTTCCGGCAAGACCACAGTTGGTCGCGCCTCGATTGGTCTGATTCCTGTGAAGAGTGGCTCGATTCAGGTCAACGGTCAGGAGATTGCCGGTGCCAAGCTGAGCGACCTCAAGAGCATCCGCCGTGCTACCGGAATTGTTTTCCAGGACCCGGCCTCGTCCCTAAACCCGCGCTTGCCAATCGGTGAGAGCATCGGTGAGCCAATTTTCCTTGCCGGCGAGGCCAAGGGTGCGGAACTGCACAAGCGAGTGGAAGACTTGCTGGCATCGGTGGAGCTGCCCCGCAGTTACCGCAACCGATACCCGCATGAGCTCTCCGGTGGCCAGCGTCAGCGCGTGGGTATTGCCCGCGCTTTGGCTCTAACTCCAGACCTGCTAATTGCTGACGAGCCAACCAGCGCACTGGACGTTTCGGTTCAGGCTCGTTTCCTGGACCTTCTGCTTGAACTGCAGGATCAGCTGAAGTTTGCCTGTCTCTTCATCAGTCACGACCTAGCCGTTGTAGACATTTTGTCGCACCGAATCGCAGTGATGCAGAACGGTGAACTAGTGGAGCAGGGCATGCGCGACCAGATTCTCAAGAACCCGCAGCACCCTTACACTCAGCGTCTGATTTCGGCAGTTCCTGTGCCAGACCCGGCGCTGCAGAAGGCAAAACGCGAGGCTTCGCGCGCCTAGAAAAACCAGCAGTTCCTGAGGCCGGTGTCACCCTGAGTGGGGGCGCCGGCCTCAGGCATCTGGGGTAACCTTAAAGTCACTTTTTGGTTGGAGAATGGTGAAGAGAACCCTCGGAATTTCGGCACTCGTGGCCATGCTCGCTGCCTCAATTGTGGGTTGTGCTTCGCTTGGCGGGCAGGCAAAACTAACTCCGGGCAGCAGCCTGGTGATTGGCGAGGCTGGATCCTTCACCTCCATCAACCCGGGCGTGTATGCACCGCCAGCCACCCAGCAGGCCATGGCGGACCTAGCAGTCTTGACCCGACCTGCTTTCTTTACCCGTGACGCCTCGGGCAACCTAATTGAGAACACGGACTTTGGCTCCGTCTCGCGGGCGTCGGACAACACCGTCACGTATACGCTGACCGGCAAGGCCAAATGGAGCGACGGCGTTCCAGTTGACGCAGCCGACCTAGTTTTGAGCTGGCTGGCAGCCACCGACAAGCAGCAGCCAGGCTTCGCCAGCCAGCTGAGCCAGACCTCACTCGCCCTCGCGGACAAACTCACATTGCTTTCAAACGGCGTGAAGCTGCACTTCACCCAGCCGGTTCCAGATTGGAAGACTGCTCTTCCGCTTACTGTTCCGGCCCACCTGGTGGGAAAGTTGGCGCAGCCAGACTCAAACCTCACCGATGCAGCCGCCGAAAAGTTCGTAACTGATCGCATCGGCGGAGATGGTACTTCCAGCCAGTTCCAGGCGCTTACCGCGGCCTACACCACCGCCTTCAACCCGGTTGCCGATGGCAGTAACGCCCAGCTGGATTCCAATCTCCTGGTCAGCGCAGGCGCCTACAACATAGTGTCGGCCACGGCGGCATCGGTGGTTTTGAAGGCCAACCCCCACTTTGCTGCCGGCCCGGCTGCAACCGTTGAGAAGGTGACCATCAACGGGTACGCATCCCAGGGCGACTTGGTTCAGGCGCTGGCCGCCAAACAGGTAGATCTGGCCGCGCCTCAAGCCTCAACTATGTATTCGCTAACCCAGATTGAGCAGCAGGCCAAGTCCGGCGGAATGCACACCCAGTTGAGCGACTCCGGTCAGAACGAGATCGCTCTGCTCAACTACGGCGCTGGATCTGCCTTCAACTCGGCAACCTGGAAGGGCGACGCCAAGCAGGTCACAGCTGCACGATTGGGCATGTTCAAGTTCATGCCGCGTGCGGGAATCTGGACAGTACTGGCGGGCACTCCTGGCATTGGCAAGACCAATTCGTTGGTTCTATCCAACGCCGATGGCAACTACCAGGCCACCACCAACCAGAACGGCACCTCAGCGTTTGCCTTCCAGAATGCCGAGTCCTCGGCCGAGGGTTGGCAGGCCGCTGGGTTTGGACGCACCATTCCGCTGCGAGTGCTTTTCGACGCGAATTCCTCCCGGGGTCAGTTGGAATTCACCGAGTTCTCCAAGTTGGGCAAGCTTGGCGGTTTTGATGTGCAGAACGTTAGTTCGGACAACCCCGCATCGGTGCTGGCAAGTGGCCAGTGGGATCTCTACATCACCAACCTGCCCCGCCTGAACGTTGACCTTTCGGCACTGGCTACCGCTGTCGGTGCTCTCACGGGTTTCCACTCCGATGCCGCCTCGCAGCTGGTTTCCAAAGTTGCAGCTGGGGGAGCACTGTCGGGTTCCACCGCGGACGAGTTGAGTCTGGACCGTGCCCTGGTGGCCGGCTACTACGGTTTGCCGCTATTCCAGCTGGACTCTCTGGTGGTTTGGAATGACAAACTCAGGGGTTACTCGGCTAAGCCAGGCAACGCATCGGTGGTTTGGGGCTATTCAAACTGGGCGGTTTCGGCTCAGGGCAACTAGACTTAAAGGGTCTGGGTCGGCGCTGTAGCTGCCAGGCCCAAATCAATCCCAATCGAGCTAGTGACTAACTACGCTCATGCCTTAAGGACAAACTATGGCTCTGGTATCCAGAGAAGACCTCCGCAACGTTGCAATCGTTGCCCACGTAGACCACGGCAAGACCACTCTGGTTGATGCCATGCTCCGTCAGACCAACTCTTTCGACTCGCATGCTCAGGTAGCTGAGCGTGCCATGGACTCGGGTGACCTCGAGCGCGAAAAGGGAATTACCATCCTTGCCAAGAACACCTCGGTGTCCTACGCCGGCCCAGCCGCCGGTGGCAAGAACATCACCATCAACGTGATTGACACCCCGGGCCACGCCGACTTCGGTGGCGAGGTTGAGCGCGGTCTGTCCATGGTTGACGGTGTGGTTCTGCTGGTTGACGCATCTGAAGGTCCGCTGCCTCAGACTCGCTTCGTGCTCCGCAAGGCGCTCGAGGCCAACCTGCCGGTTATCCTCCTGGTCAACAAGACCGACCGTCCAGATGCTCGTATCGACGAGGTTGTTGAGGAGAGCCACGACCTGCTGCTCGGTCTCGCATCCGACCTAGCCGACGACGTGCCAGACCTGGACATCGACTCGATCCTCGAACTTCCAGTTATCTACGCTTCGGGCCGTGCCGGCCGTGCCAGCCTCAATAAGCCTGCCGACGGCACCCTGCCAGACCACGAGGACCTCGAGCCACTGTTTGAGGCAATCCTGAAGCACATCCCGGCTCCTACCTACGATGACGAGCACCCGCTCCAGGCTCACGTGACCAACCTTGACGCCTCGCCATTCCTTGGTCGTCTCGCACTGCTCCGCATCTTCAACGGAACCATCCGCAAGGGTCAGCAGGTTGCTTGGGTTCGCCACGACGGCACCACCAAGACCGTGAAGATCACCGAGTTGCTTGCCACCAAGGCACTTGAGCGCTACCCAACCGAAGAAGCCAAGGCCGGAGACATCGTCGCTGTAGCCGGTATCGAGGACATCACCATCGGTGAGACCCTGGCAGACCCTGAGGACGTTCGTCCACTGCCAATGATCAAAGTTGACGACCCTGCCATCTCGATGACTATCGGTATCAACACCTCTCCAATGGCTGGCCGCGTCAAGGGTGCCAAGGTCACCGCTCGACTGGTGAAGGACCGTCTCGACCGCGAACTCATCGGTAACGTCTCCATCAAGGTTCTGCCAACTGAGCGTCCAGACGCTTGGGAAGTTCAGGGTCGTGGCGAGCTGGCTCTGGCCATCCTGGTGGAGCAGATGCGTCGCGAAGGCTACGAGCTCACCGTTGGTAAGCCTCAGGTAGTGACCAAGCGCGTTGACGGCAAGGTTCACGAGCCTGTTGAAGACCTCACCATCGACGTACCTGAAGAGTTCCTCGGTGCAATCACCCAGCTCATGGCTGCTCGCAAGGGCCGCATGAACAACATGTCCAACCACGGCACCGGCTGGGTTCGCATGGAGTTCCGCATTCCTTCGCGTGGTCTTATCGGCTTCCGCACTGAATTCCTCACCACCACCAAGGGAACCGGTATCGCCAACGCCATCTCGGCAGGCTACGAGCAGTGGGCCGGCGAGATCATCACCCGTAGCTCGGGTTCGATGGTTGCCGACCGTGCCGGTGTTGCAACCCCGTTTGCCATGATTGCTCTGCAGGAGCGTGGCTCGTTCTTCGTTCAGCCAACCGAAGAGGTTTACGGCGGAATGGTTGTGGGCGAGAACTCCCGTGCCGACGACATGGAAGTAAACATCACCAAGGAGAAGAAGCTCACCAACATGCGTGCTTCTTCGTCCGACGAGTTCCAGGCTCTGACCCCTCCTCGTCAGCTTTCGCTGGAGGAGTGCCTCGAGTTCGCTCGTGAAGATGAGTGCGTTGAGGTTACTCCTGAGGCCGTGCGTATCCGCAAGGTTGAGCTGGATCCAAACATCCGTGCTCGTCAGGCCAGCGCCCGTAAGCGCGCCAACGACTAAGTTCCAAACCAAAAGGTCCGTCACTCGATTGAGCGACGGACCTTTTGTTTTAAACAGTCTGGTGATTTACCTATCGAAGGCTTAGGCGGCTACCGGCTGCTTGGCATCGGTGTTAATTGGCTTGCCGGCGTGCACCCTGGCAAAGAGCACGGCAACTGGAACAGCGTAGAGCCACCAGCCCAGCACCTGAAGCACCGTTGGCGCCGAGTTGAACGCTACGGTGCCCACCAGGATTAGCTCCTGAAGGCTGCCCTCTGGGAAGGCTCCCGAGAGGTTGTAGGCCTGGTTGCTTAGGAATGGCAGGAAACCGAGTTCGGTGAACTCGCCGATGGCGTAGCTAAATACTCCTGCGGCAATGACGATGAGGTAGGCGCCGGTGAAGTTGAAGAAGTGCTTGAGGTTGAAGCGCAGAGAGCCGCGGTACATGAAGTAACCGAGCACGGCTGCCGTTGCCAGGCCGAGGAATGCGCCTCCAAAGACGTTGCCGCTTCCGGCGGTTGACTTGGCGGTGCTCCAAAGCAGAATGCTGGTCTCAACACCCTCACGGATCACAGCTAGGAATGCCACCGATGCCAAGGACCATGCGCTGCGGGTTACTGCGGCATCAACTCGGGCACGAAGGTTAGAAGCCATAGCTCGAGACTGCCGGGCCATCCAGAAGATCATCCAGGTGACAAAGACCACGGCCAACAGGGAGGTGGTGCCTGTGATGGCGATTTCAATCTGGTCGGAAACCTCCGCCTCTAGCCCGCTGAGGCCGAACCCCAGTCCTAGCGAGATCAGAATGGCAGCACCCGCACCGGTAAAGATCTTGGCAATCTGGGCGCGTTCACCCAGCTTCACAACGTATCCAACCAGGATGCTAATGATGATTGCAGCCTCTAGGCCTTCACGAAGACCAATCAGGTAGGTAGCCAGCACTTGTTGCCTTTCTCTGTGCCCCGGTTGCAAGTTTAGTTAGGTTAGCCTTACCTAACAAGAGGGGTCTTCAAAAAAGTCCACCAAGGTACTTCCGCGGGCTGGCAACCTGCGCCAAGTAAAGTATTTGCATGGCCAAGCAACAGTTCAACGCGCGTCGCATTCTGCTGGTTCACGCGCATCCAGACGACGAAAGCCTCTTCACTGGGCACGTCATGGCAGATGCTCTGGCCCGAGGTGCAGAGGTTTACCTACTCACCCTCACGCGCGGAGAGCGTGGCAAGGTTAAGCTGGCAGACCTAAAGCCGCTCGAGGGCCACAACGCAGAAATGGGTGCATTCCGCACCGCCGAGCTAATGAACGCCCTCGAGGCCTATGACCTCACCGATGAGGCCGGGAACACCACCAAGATTCAGCGTGCGTTCGCCGGAACCCGCCACTACCTAGACAGCGGCATGCGCATCAACGCCCTGGGCAAGCCAACCCGTAAGCGCATTCTCGACGAGATGTCACTGGTAGCGGTGGCCACCCCGGTGATTGCCGACGACATCATCAAGGTCATGAATAGCTTCCGCCCAGATGCCGTTGTCACCTATAACTCCAAGGGCGGTTTTGGCCACCCAGACCACAAGAAGGCCTATGACGCCACCACGCTTGCGGTTCGCAAATACGGCAAGACTCACCGCGCCCCTCAGCTCTGGACCATTGCAGAGCCGGGAGAGCGCTTCGACGCTGCCGTTGGTGGCGCCAAGACGGCATCGGTGAAGAAGGCTGCGCTGAGCGCTCACGCCAGCCAGGTACTTATCAACGAGGAGACCTACGCGCTCGTGTCCGGCAAAGAAACCCGCTTCGATCAACCAGAGCACCTCCGGAAGACCTCGGTCTCCAGCTGGAACTCCATTAAGCCTTGGCTGCGCTCGCTCTGGGCTCTGCCACTCGGCTTCCTGGCGGCACTAGTTGGAACCATGTTGCATCTGTCCCAGACCACCGATGGCATGCCAATCGGCCTAGTGCTCGCGCTGATCATCGTGGGTTCGCTGGCCCTCGCACTGCGCATTCTGCGCCGCAGCCGTGGAGCGCTCTACCTCATGGCCGTCGGCTTTATCTTCACCATGTTTCAGCTGGGTCAGAACCCTGGCGGTTCGCAGCTGGTAACAAACGGAAACCTGTCCAGCTACTGGTTCTACGGATCCATCGCCGTACTGGCGGTGATTGTGATGTTCCCTCGCCTTCGCAAGGCAACCTGGAACCGCAGCGCCTCCGGACACAGGTAAAATCAATAGAAGTTTTGAAGGGATAAACCGTGACCTACGTGATTGCACTTCCTTGCGTTGATGTCAAGGACCGCGCCTGCATTGAAGAGTGCCCAGTTGACTGCATCTACGAGGGCGACCGCATGCTTTACATCCACCCAGATGAGTGCGTGGACTGTGGCGCGTGCGAGCCGGTTTGCCCAGTTGAGGCCATCTACTACGAGGATGACCTTCCTTCGCAGTGGAGCGAGTACTACAAGGCCAACGTCGAGTTCTTCGAGACCGTTGGTTCGCCTGGTGGCGCTGCCAAGGTTGGCAAGCTCGACCTCGACCACGCCCTCATCACCGCTCTTCCACCACAGGGAGAGTAGCCCGCGGTAGTCCGCTGGCTCCAGTAAATCGTGTTTGACCGCCTCCCCGAGTATCCCTGGCAGCAGCTAAAGCCTTTTTCGGCTCTGGCGGCCCAGCACCCGGGCGGGGCGGTTGATCTGTCTGTAGGGTCTCCCGTCGATCCAACCCCAAAGGTCATCCAGGATGCCTTCGTGGCCGGAGCCAACGCCCCTGGCTACCCAAGCACCGCCGGTTCGCTAGAGCTGCGTGAGGCCATTGCCGAGTGGTTTGCCCGTCGTCGAGCCGTGCCTGGACTTACCGCCGACAACGTGATGCCAACCATCGGCTCCAAGGAGTTCATCTCCTTCCTGCCCATGTACCTGGGAATGGGTCCGGGTGACGCAGTAGTTCAGCCTGAGGCCGCCTACACCGCCTACGCTGTTGGTGCCGCCCTGGTTGGTGCCGAGTGCATCAGTGAGGACAACCCGGACAACTGGCCTGCCAACGCCAAGCTGATCTGGATCAACTCCCCGGGAAACCCAGACGGCAAAGTCTTGGACGTTGACTTCTTGCGACGCTGCGTTGAGCGGGCTCGTGAGATTGGTGCTCTGCTAGCCTCCGACGAGTGCTACGCGGAACTTGGCTGGGATGGCAAGTGGGCCTCCGAGACCATTCCGAGCATCCTGGATCCACGAGTCATCGAGGGCAACCTAGATGGCGTCATGGCAATCTACTCGCTGAGCAAGCAGAGCAACCTAGCCGGCTACCGCGCAGCCTTTGCAGCCGGCGAGGCGGGCCTGGTGAAGGCGATTGTCAACCTGCGCATGCACAGCGGCATGAACACCCCAGCTCCGGTCCAGAAGGCAATGACCGCTGCCCTCCGTGATGAGGCACACGTGGCCGTGGAGCGTGAGGTTTACCGCAAACGACGCGACGTACTGCTCGAAGCCGTCCGCGCCTACGGTTTTAAGGTTTCTAACTCGGAGGCGGGTCTTTACCTATGGGCAACCCTCGGTGAGGACTGTTGGGCTTCCGTTCAGCGGATGGCCGAACTAGGCATCGTTGTGGTTCCAGGTACCTTCTATGGTGACCATTCGCCTAACCATGTGCGTTTCAGCATCACCGCCACCGATGCGAATATCGCCGAGGCCGCCAAGCGCTTACACGAAGCAACTAATCTTAGATAAGCGCCTAGTTTGCGCTGAAAATCCCACAAGGAGCCCTCTTGACTGCCAACAACAACGTTGCAATCAGCTACGGAGATAAGACCGTAGAGCTTTCGGTACTGCCAGCCGTTGACGGCCCTAGCGCAATCGATGTTTCCAAGCTGCTAGCCCAGACCGGCCTGACCGCGTACGACCAGGGATTCGTTAACACCGCTAGCACCAAGAGTGCAATCACCTACATCGATGGTGAGAACGGTGTACTGCGCTACCGCGGCTACCCAATTGAGCAGCTGGCCGGCAAGAAGAGCTTCCTCGAAGTTGCCTACCTCTTGATTTACGGCAACCTTCCAGACACCGATGCCGCCGCCGCCTTCGACAACCGCATTCGTCGCCACACCCTTCTGCACGAAGATCTCAAGCAGTTCTACCACTCGTTCCCGCAGAGCGCGCACCCAATGTCGGTGCTGACCGCCGGTGTTTCGCTGCTTTCCACCTTCTACCAGGACAGCCTCAACCCACACGACCCAGAGCAGGTTGAGCTCTCCACCATTCGCCTGCTGGCAAAGCTTCCGGTTCTAACCGCCTACACCTACAAGAACTCGGTTGGTCAGGCACTTATGTACCCGGACAACAGCCTCAGCCTGGTGGAGAACTTCCTCCGCTTAACCTTTGGCAACATGGCCGAGCAGTACATCCAGAACCCGGTAATCACCCGCGCACTCGACACGCTGCTGGTGCTTCACGCAGACCACGAGCAGAACTGCTCGACCTCCACCGTTCGCCTGGTTGGCTCTTCGAATGCCAACCTGTTTGCATCGGTTTCGGCCGGAATCAACGCCCTCAGTGGCCCGCTGCACGGTGGCGCCAACGAGGCAGTACTTGAGATGCTCCAGTACATCCACGAGTCGGGCGAGAGCGTTCAGCGCTACGTTGAGCGTGTGAAGAACAAGGAAGACGGAATCCGTCTCATGGGCTTTGGTCACCGCGTCTACAAGAGCTTTGACCCACGCGCTCGCATCGTAAAGCAGATTGCCGACGAGGTTCTGGCCGAGCTGGGAATCAACGACCCACTGCTGGGCATCGCCAAGGAGCTTGAGGCAGCCGCACTGGCAGACGAGTACTTCGTGGCTCGCAAGCTATACCCAAACGTTGACTTCTACACCGGCGTGATCTACAAGGCCATGGGATTCCCACCACACATGTACACGGCGCTTTTCGCAATGGGCCGCCTGCCAGGCTGGATTGCCCACTGGCGCGAGATGATGACCGACCCGGCCACCAAGATCGGTCGCCCACAGCAGGTCTACATCGGCGAACCGCTGCGCAACATCTAGTTCAATCAAAAGGCCCGTCCAACTGGACGGGCCTTTTGCTTTGTCTTTGGTGCAGATTACTCCGGCTCAACCAGCCAGAACACCGAGGTGTCGCCGTAATCCTTGCGGGACTCCATGCGGTAGCCCTCAGGCCAAGTTGGCTCATCGGTGCGCGAGGACCGCTCCACCAGGATGGTGAACTCTTCGTGCAGGGCCGGCTTAAGGTACTGCAGAATGGCCTCGATCTCATGGTTAGTCACGTCGTACGGTGGATCGATGAAGACTAGGTCGAACTCCGCCGACTCGAAGCCGCTGGCGCTCTCACCGGCGTGGTGGGCGTAGGCCTTTGCATCTTGGGGAATGACTATGGCGTCAAAGTTTGCTCCCTGCTTGAGCAGTGACTTGCCCACCAGGTCAACGTTGGCGCGGCAAACCCCAGCAGCGCTCTTATTGCTGTCCACCAAAACCACCGATGCCGCTCCGCGACTCAGGGCCTCGAGACCCAGCGCGCCGGTGCCGGCGTAAAGGTCTAGCACTCGTGCCCCAGCCAATGCCTCCCAGTTCTCAAGGCGGTTGAAGATGCTCTCGCGGATGCGGTCCGCGGTTGGGCGAGTGCTCTTAGCCGGAGGAGTTAGGTGGATTGAACCGGCAAGCCCGGCGATGATTCTGGTCACGCCAAAAGGATAGGGCAAGATTGAACCATGCTGTTGCCGCTGACCCCGCTCGACCGGGTTTTGGGCGACCGCACGGCTAAGGCTTTCGCCCGCCACCTGGGTCTCAAGACCGTTGCCGACCTGCTGCAGCACTACCCGCGCCGGTATTACACCCGAGGCGAATTGACCCCCATCTCCCATATTCCCGTCGGCGAAGCGGTCACTGTGGTTGCCGCCATTGTGGACGCCAAGGAGCGCCGCATGAAGGGCAAGAGCGGGTCCATTCTGGAAGTGCGTATCACCGATGGTGACGGCATCGTCACGCTTACATTTTTCAACCAGGCCTGGCGACTCAAGGACCTCAAGCCTGGCGCCCGGGGCTTATTCGCCGGCAAGATCAGCGCCTACCAGGGCAAGCTGCAGCTGACGCATCCCGAGTATGAACTGTTCAACGAGGAACTTGACGACAGTGCGGCCAAGGCCTGGGCCGAGCACCCCATTCCCATCTACCCGGCGGCCAGTTCGGTAACCACCTGGGCGCTGCAGCGGAGCATCGGTGTGATTTTGGACACGCTGGAGCCACTCACCGATGAAATGCCGCCCGAGATTGTTGCGGGGGAGAACCTGCTGCCCCTTGAGCAAGCGCTGCGCCTGATTCACCAGCCGAACACGCACGATGACTACGCTGCGGCACGGGATACCCTGCGGGCACACGAGGCCTTCCAGTTGCAGGCAATGCTGCTCAAGCGCAGGGCTGAGAACGCACACCTGCAGTCCACCGCGCGCGTGGGCACGGCCAATGGTGCGCTGGCTGCCTTTGATGCCACTCTGCCATTTAGCCTCACCGATGGACAGGTGCGGGTGGGTGCCGAGATTGCCGATGACTTGGCGAAGCCGCACCCGATGAACCGCCTGCTCCAGGGTGAGGTTGGTTCTGGAAAGACGCTGGTTGCGCTGCGAGCCATGCTCACGGTTGCCGACAGCGGAGGACAGTCAGCTGTTCTTGCTCCCACTGAGGTGCTGGCAAGTCAGCACTATGCCAGCTTTGAGAAGGCACTAGGTCCTGAGCTTTCGGCTCAGCTTGGGCTCACTCTGCTCACCGGTCAGATGTCGCAGGCCGAGCGTAAGCGAGCCATGCTGCAGATTGTCTCGGGCAAGGCCCAGTTGGTGGTTGGCACCCACGCCCTCATTGCTAACAAGGTGGAGTTCTTTGACCTCGGCCTCACCGTCATTGACGAGCAGCATCGCTTTGGAGTTGAACAACGGGAGGCGCTGCGCCTAAAGGGCAAGACCTCACCGCACGTTCTCACCATGACCGCCACACCAATCCCACGCACCCTCGCGGTCACCGTATTTGGCGATCTAGACGTCTCGACCCTGACCGAATTGCCTGGTGGTCGCCAAGGAATCACCAGCCATGTGGTGCAGTTCGCCAAGCCGCAGTTAATTGCCCGCACCTGGACCCGCATCGCGGAGGAGTGTGCCGCCGGTAGGCAGGCGTTCGTAGTCTGTCCGCGCATCGATGAAGATGACCCTGCTGACGAGCTCATCGAGGCCGGAGGCACGCTGTCGGAGGACGAAGAAAGCATCGACGAACTCTTGGCGGCCAAACCAAAGACCCCTATTGCTTCGGCTCTCGGAATGACCGAGGCGCTCCGTCGTAATGCTGCGCTCACTGGGCTTCGAATCGAAGTGCTACACGGCCGGATGAGTTCCGAGGAGAAGAACTCGGTCATGGGGGAGTTCGCCGCCGGCAAGATTGACATTTTGGTCAGCACGACTGTGATTGAGGTCGGTGTAAACGTACCAAACGCCACGGTAATGGTTGTGCTCGACGCCGACCGCTTTGGAGTGGCGCAGCTGCACCAGCTTCGCGGACGAGTTGGTCGCGGTTCACATCCTGGACTCTGCCTGCTCCTGACCAAGGCCGACGACCTCACACCAGCACTGGAGCGCATTCAAGCTGTGGCAGCCACCACTGATGGCTTCGAGCTCAGCCAGATTGACCTTGAACTGCGCCGCGAGGGTGATGTCTTAGGTGACCGCCAAAGCGGCGGCAAGTCCGGTCTGCGATTGCTGAGGGTGGTCAAGGACGTTGACCTAATCCAGCGAATGCGCACCGTGGTTGAGGAACTCTTCGCGGTGGATCCAACACTCGAGAGGCACGGCGCTCTGGCAGAGTGCCTAGAGCGCATCGATGCTGCGGCGGCTGACAACTTGGCCAAGAACTAAATGAGACACAGTATGAGGAGGAAGGCTTTTAAACGGATCCTTCTTTCGCTTTTGCTGGCTATGGGTTTTCTCGTTAGTTGGCCACTTCCCCTAGCACTCAGATCGCTGGTGTACTTCGAGCCATCTAGTCTTTTCCGTTCTCTTTGGGGGGAACTGGAAGGCAGCCATCTGTCAATTTGGTTCTGGTTGGTTCAACTTCTAACACTCTCTGGAGCATTGTTTCTGTTGCTATCAACTTCTAAGCTCTTCGTCTGGCTGGCTACTTTGGTTTCTGAAACTCTTTTTCAAGCCTTCGGGTGCAAGTACTTAACAGGCAGCGACTCGGTTGACTTGGTAACCCAAAACAACCGAGAAATGATTCAGTCTGCTGTCTTCGTCATGGCAATAGTTGGACTACTCGTTGTCTTAATCGTGCAAGTTGTTGGAGCAACGAAGTCGCAGGGAGAATCGGACTGAGCCTGGGCTGGCAAGGTAACCTTGAAGGCATGTCCGCAATCGCCGTTTACCCTGGCTCGTTTGACCCAATTACCTTGGGGCACCTCGACATTGCAGCGCGCGCGGCCAAGATGTTTGACGAGGTGCACATTCTCGTGGTGCACAATCCAGCCAAGGAACCACGCTTCAGTCTGGAGCAGCGCGTGGCCATGATTGAGTCCGCGGTTACCGGGGTAAAGCTGCCTGCAGGCGCGCAGATTTTGGTTTCCACCCTTGCCAGCGGACTGCTGGTGGACTACTGTCGTCGAGTTGGGGCTGCGGCTCTTGTGAAGGGTGTCCGCACCAATGTTGACCTCGACTACGAGCTGCCGATGGCTCGAGTTAACCGCGACCTAGCCGATGTGGAGTCCATCTTCATCCCGGCAGATCCATCCTTTGGTCACATTTCCAGCAGCCTGGTCAAGCAGGTTGCCGACCTTGGCGGCGATGTCAGCAAGTACGTGCCGGCATCGGTGGCCAAGGCCCTAAAGAACTAGATTTACTAACCCCAAAAAGGAGTTGAAATGGCTGCTGTTTCGCCATTCAAGGTGAAGGTGCACGACATCATGCACCGCCCAGGTCAGATGCGCGAGAGTGAGGTTGACATCACTCTCACCGAGGTGATGGGCGATGGTGCTATGACCATTCCGGTTGGCGGAGTGATTGAAAACGACCTTCGTCTGGAGAGCGTTCACGAGGGAATCCTGGCCACCGGTGAAGTTTTTACCACCGCAGTTGGCGAATGTAGCCGATGCCTAGATGAACTAAAACTGCCTGTTGAGGTGGATTTTCAGGAGCTTTTCCTTTATTCTGGAACAGAAGAAGATGACTTCACGGTTTCTGACGAGCAAATTGATCTTGAACCTGTCATCCGAGACGCGATAGTTCTCAGCCTTCCATTCCAGCCCGTATGCAGCCAAGATTGCCTTGGCCTGTGTCCGGAATGCGGATTGAAACTGGCAGAGAACCCAAATCATGCTCACGAACAGCAGGTTGATTCCCGCTGGACAGAGCTAGCAAAGTTTAAGGAAGAGTAGAGACATGCCAGTACCAAAGCGCCGACTCTCGCGAAGCAACACCCGCCACCGCCGCTCGGCATGGAAGGCAGCTCCGCTGACCCTCGTCAAGACCATTGAGAACGGCAAGACCGTTTACAGCCTCCCTCACCGCGCCAAGGTCGTTGAGGACTCCCAGGGCAACGCCCTGTTCATGGAGTACAAGGGCCGTAAGGTCGCCGACGTCTAATAGACGCTGGCGGATGGCATGGACCTCACCGCAAACCTTGCTGCTCTAAATGAGAAGCTCGGCGTGCAGGTTGATGCCACACTCCTAACCCAAGCACTAACCCATCGCTCGTACGCGTACGAGAATGGGGGCATACCCAACAGTGAGCGCCTAGAGTTTCTAGGCGACTCGGTGTTGGGTTTTGTCGTTACTGAGCACATTTACAAGCTCCTGCCAGACCTCGACGAGGGTGAGCTCACCAAGGTGAAGAACTCCGTCGTAAGCGAAAAGGCTCTCTCGGTTGCCGCCAAGAAACTTGGGCTGGGCGACTACCTGCGCCTCGGTAAAGGCGAGGAGCGCACCGGTGGTCGCACCAAGCCCAGCCTGCTCTGCGATGTATTCGAATCGGTTTTGGGCGCGGTATTGCTCTCGGCCGGTTTTGATGCCGCAAGACAAATGGTTGAAACCCACATCTTCCCGCTGCTATCAGACCCCGATGCCCTGCGCTTCCAGTCTGACCCGAAGACCAGCATCCTGGAAATGGCTCAAGCCCGTTCGCTCGGAGCCGTGCGCTACGAAGTGACCCACGAGGGGCCCGATCACGACCGCCGGTTCTTCGCAACCATTTTTGTTGGCGATAGCCACAGCTTTGCGGCCGAGGGGCGCACCAAAAAGGCGGCCGAGACAGCCGCCGCCGAGATTGCCCTTTCCGAACTGCGAGAGACCAGCAAGTAATGCCTGAACTACCCGAAGTTGAGACCGTCCGCGCCGGCCTGGCGCCTTCCCTCACCGGGGCCACTGTTGACTCCATCGAAATCCTCGATGCTCGTAGCCTGAAGCGTCACCCTGGCGGCCCAGCGGACTTTGTTTCCCAGCTGGTTGGCCGCAAGATTCTGGGCGTGGTCCGCCGCGGAAAGTTCCTCTGGATGCCGCTCGAGGCGCGCATCGGTGATTTGGGATTTGAAACCGCTGAGGGTGCCAAACCACTTGCATTGGTGGGCCACCTTGGCATGAGCGGGCAGATGCTATTGCGCCACCCGGGTCACACCGCCGACAAACTAACTCGCGTGATCATCAAGTTGACCGAGGCTGATGGCACCAAGTGCGAGTTTCGTTTTGTCGACCAGCGCCTTTTTGGATCGCTGGCCATCGACGTGATGGTGCCAACCGCGGACGGCAAACCCGGCGGCTTCTCCGCTGGAGTGGCTGCTGGGCAGTCCTGGGAGAACCTGATTCCCGCCTCTGCCGCGCACATTTCCCGAGACCCGCTGGACCCGCACTTCGCCGAGAAGGCTGTGCTCGCCAAGCTGCGCACCAAAAACACCGGCATCAAGCGAGCACTGCTAGATCAAGGCCTCCTAAGCGGGATTGGCAATATCTACGCCGACGAGACTCTCTGGCGCACCAAGCTGCACTATGACCAGCCGGCCAGCACAATTTCAGCGGTCAAGGCCAACGAGATTCTGGCATCGGTGCGCGAGATTTTGAGCCGCGCGGTTGAGGTTGGCGGAACCAGCTTTGACGAGCAGTACAAGAACGTAAACGGCGAGAGCGGATACTTCGAGATTTCGCTCAATGCCTACGGCAGGACAGGCACTCCCTGCGCACGCTGTGGCACCGATATTGTGCGCGAAGAGTGGGCCAATAGGGGAAGCCACTTCTGCCCAAAGTGCCAGCGCCTGAAACGCTAGGCTATTACGTTACGGGGGATGTTTTCCGCGCTGGAAAGCCCCACACACCGCAGATACCGCTAGCTCGAGGAGGATTGAGACTTGTATCTAAAGAGTCTTACCCTCAAGGGCTTTAAGTCTTTCGCCACCCCAACCACCTTCGCCTTCGAGCCGGGTGTCACCTGTGTGGTCGGCCCAAACGGTTCCGGTAAATCAAACGTTGTTGACGCCCTCGCCTGGGTGATGGGTGAGCAGGGTGCCAAAACCCTGCGCGGCGGCAAGATGGAAGACGTCATCTTTGCCGGAACTACCACCAAGGGTCCGCTCGGCCGTGCTGAGGTTCAGCTCACCATTGATAACTCCGATGGCGCACTGCCTATCGACTACACCGAGGTAACCATCTCGCGCACCATCTATCGCAATGGTGGAAGCGAGTACGCCATCAACGGCGAGGGTTGCCGCCTGCTCGACGTTCAGGAACTTTTGAGCGACTCCGGCCTCGGCCGCGAGATGCACGTGATTGTTGGCCAGGGCCAGCTGGACTCGGTCCTGAAGGCAACTCCCGAGGAGCGCCGTGGCTTCATCGAGGAGGCGGCCGGCATCCTCAAGCATCGTCGCCGCAAGGAAAAGACTGAGCGCAAGTTGGAGGCCATGCAGGTCAACCTGACCCGCCTCTCTGACCTCGCGGGTGAGGTTCGCCGCCAGCTCAAGCCGCTTGGTCAGCAGGCCGAGACCGCGCGCCAGGCGCAGGGTATTGCATCGGTGGTGCGTGACGCCAAGGCCCGAATCTACGCTTCTGAGATTGTCACACTGCAGCGTGCCGTTGACGACACCGCAGACACCGAGGCCGAGCGCAAAGGTGAGCGCAATATTCTGCAGACCGTACTGGCCGAGAACCAGGCTCGGCTGCACGAGCTTGAGGCTGCTCAGGTCTCCACTCAGGTGGACCAGGCTCGAAATCTTGCCTACCGATTCGACTCGGTTGCCGAGCGTTACCGCTCGCTGCTCAACATGGCCAGCCAGCGCGTGACTCTGCTGAGCAACCAGCAGAACATTGGCGGCAACCTGCAGGACCCTGCGGTGTTTGAAGCACAGGCCGAGGAAGCGGCCGCAGAGGTTGTAACCCTAGAAGCACTCGTTGCCGAGCTGCGAGCCCGCCTGACCGAGGCCGAAGCCGCAAAGAATGCTTGCCGCGATGCCCTGGAGGCCTTTGACTCCGAGGTTGCCGAGCAGAGCGCACTGATTACCAAGTTTGATATCGAGCTGGGTCGTCTCTCCAACGAAGCAGCCGTTGCCGAGAGCCGCCTGGCATCGCTGCGCGAAGAGGTTCGCCGTCACGAGTCAGCGCTGGCCGAGGCGGGAGAGCGTAGCCGCACCAGTCTGGCCGATTACGAGGCGCTCGAGACTTCGCTTCAGGGAACGCAGATTGGTGACTCTTCAGAGTTTGAATCCCGCTATGAGGCAGCCCAGCAGCAGGTATCTGCTTCGCAGTCAAAGATTGACTTACTTCGCGACAGCCTGCACAACGCCGAGCGTCAGCGTGACTCGCTCTCTGCCAAGCGCAGTGCCCTCAACCTGACACTGGATCAGAAGGACGGCGCCAACCAACTGGTTTCGGCCGGTTTGCGCGGCATCCGTGGCCTGATTGCCAACCACATGAAAATAGAGGCGGGTTTTGAGGGCGCCATTGCGGCGGCTCTGGGTTCGCTTGCCGATGCTATTGTTGCCGAAAACCGCGAAGCCGGACTCGAAGCACTGGCTCACCTGAAGGACACCGACGGTGGCCGCGTTGAGCTGATTGTGGCCGACGTTGACACGGCGGGAAGTCTGCCTAGGTTTGCCAAGGCCGCCGGCGCCCGCAGCGCGGTTGAGGTTGTTACCGCTCCAAGCGGCATCCTTGCACTGCTCGAGAACGTAGTCATCACCGATGACCTTGCCAGCGCCAAGGCGCTCTATGCGGCGGACAAGTCGGTAGCCGACTTCACGCTGATCACCCGAGACGGCGACGTTCTGAGCCGTAGCGTGCTGCGTGGTGGCTCCGGCCGCAAGACCTCCAAGGTTGAGTTGGTTGCCGAACGCGATGCCGCCGAGGCTGAGCTGAGCAAGGTTTCCGAGCAAATCGAGACCCTGCGTGCTGAGCTGGCAGAGGCCCGCGGTGCCAATGAGGTTGCCCGCGAGAATGAGCGCACCGCGCTTGCCGCACTAAAGGAGCACGACGGTCAGTTGGCCGCCAACGCCGAGAAGCTTGGTCGCCTTCGTGTGCAGGCGGAGGCAGCTCAGGCAGAGCTCGATCGACTTGCCCAGGTGGCGGCCAATGCCGCAGAAGGCATTGCGGCAGCTGAGCAGAAGCTTGCCGACGCAGTTGCCGCCCACGACGCCTTCGCGTCTAAGGAACGCCCGGTTATCGACCTCGAGGACCGTGCCGCGTTGGCGGCAAACCTGGAGCAGGAGCGCCAGCGCGAACTGGACATTCGAATCGAACTTGGGGCCGCCCAAGAGCGCCTCCGCGTTGAGAAGGAACGGGTAATCCTGCTTGGCCGCCAGGTCACCGAGGCACGCTCGGCTCAGGAAAAGGCTCGCGCCGCCCTCGAGGCTCAGCAGGCCCGGCTGGCAGCCGCAAACCGGGTGCTCGAGGTGGTTCCGAGCATCCTGGAGCACCTTGCTCAGCGCGCTGCGGTAGCCAAGGCAAATCTGCAGGAGCTGGAGAGCGCTCGCGCCAACCAGAACGCCGAACTGGTTCGCCTGCGCGGTGAGACCGCCGAGATTCAGATGAAGCTATCTGCACTGATGCAGACTGTTCACGACATCGAGCTGGCCAACCACGAGAAGCGCCTCAACTTGGCCAACATGACCTCCAAGGCCTACGACGAGTTGGGCTTGCAGCACGATGTGCTGGTTGACGAGTATGGCCCTGACCTGCCCGTGCCAGTTGACGGTTCCGAGGGTGAAACCAAGCCGTTCGACCTTGACGAGCAGCGTGCCCGCTTGGTAAATGCAGAGCGTCTCCTCGAACGCCTCGGCAGGGTGAACCCGCTGGCACTAGAAGAGTTTGCTGCCCTCGAGCAGCGCCACAAGTTCCTCACCGAGCAGTTGGAAGACCTCACCAAGACCCGCAAGGATCTCATCCAGATCATCGAAGAGCTGGACGTCAAGATGCAGACCATCTTCGCCGATGCCTTCGAGGACACCCGCGCTGCATTCGAGCAGGTATTCCCAGTTCTCTTCCCGGGCGGTAGTGGAAGTATCTTCCTGACCGACCCAGACAACCTGCTGACCACCGGTCTCGAGGTCACCGTCAAGCCGGCCGGTAAGCGCATCGAGCGCCTCAGTCTGCTCTCTGGTGGTGAGCGCTCGCTCGCGGCAGTCGCCCTGCTAATCGCAATCTTCAAGGCCCGCCCTTCTCCGTTCTACGTCATGGACGAGGTTGAGGCAGCGCTCGACGACGCCAACCTGGGCCGCCTGCTGCAGATCTTCCAAGACCTGCGCACCAGCTCGCAGCTCATCATCATCACCCACCAGAAGCGCACCATGGAGATCGCCGATGCGCTCTACGGCGTTTCCATGCGCCAGGACGGCATCAGTGCCGTGGTCGGTCAGCGAATCGGAAGTGCCTCCTAGTGGCTTTTGAGTGGTTCAAGAAGGTCAAAGACAAGGTCGTAGAGGCCATATCTGAGACCCCGGTCGTGGATACTTCTCTCCACACCGATGCGCCTGTGGCGCCTGCTTCAGAGACTATTGCGGCTCCTGAGCCACCTGTTGCGACTGAGCCTGAACCGTTAGTCGAAATTGAAACCGCCGTCGAGACCGAGGAAGAACTCCTCGAAGAAATCGAAGAGGCAATTGAGGCCGAGCCGGAGCCTGAGGTCGTTCCAGAGCCAGAGCCGGAGCGCCAGCTCGAGGTTGGCCAGCGCTCTTTCGCGAGCCGCATCCGCTCGCTTTTCTCGGGCATCCAGTTCGACCCAGCTAACTTGGATGACCTCGAGGACATCCTGTTGCTTGCGGACTTCGGAGTGGATGCATCGGAGGCCATTGTTGCCGAAGTGAAGCGCCTGGCATCGGTGGTGAACGCCAAGACCGAGCGTGAACTGAAGAACATTCTCATTTCTGTGCTGACCAACAGCCTGGAGCTGCCTGGCCGTGAGCTAAACCTGGCGGGGGAGAAGTTGCCCTACGTCTTCCTAATGGTTGGCGTGAATGGCGTGGGCAAGACCACAACCATTGGAAAGCTTGCCTCCTGGCTGGCCGAGGGTGATTGGGAAGTAGTGATTGGCGCGGCCGACACCTTCCGTGCAGCTGCCGTTGAGCAGGTAGCCACCTGGGCTAAGCGCGCCGGCGCCAAGCTAGTTGGCCCAGAAAGAGAGGGGCAGGACCCCGCATCGGTGGCTTTCACCGCCGTTGAGACCGCGGTTGCTGACAAGGCCGACATTGTGATTGTCGACACCGCGGGCCGACTCCAGAACAAGTTTGACCTCATGCAGGAGCTCTCTAAGATTCGCCGGGTGGTTGAGAAGACCGTGCCGGTTAGCGAAGTGCTTCTGGTCATTGACGCCACCACCGGGCAGAACGGTCTGCTTCAGGCCAAGGCATTTGCCGAGGTGGCTCAGGTTACCGGCGTTGTGCTCACCAAGGTCGATGGCACTGCCAAGGGTGGCATCGTCTACTCCATTCAGAAGGAACTGGGCATCCCGGTCAAGCTGATTGGCTTTGGCGAGGGAATCAATGACTTTGCCTTCTTCGAGGCCGACGAGTTCGCTCGCGGTCTGGTCGGTTAGGCTTAAAACTCCGCTTTTCATCCTGCTAGGAGCCCTTCGTGTTCGGTAATCTGTCCGATCGTCTCGCGCAAACTTTTAAGAACCTGCGCACCAAGGGCAAGCTGACCCCTGCGGACATTGACACCACACTGCGCGAGATTCGCCGCGCCCTGCTCGAGGCCGATGTTGCGCTCGAGGTAGTCAAGACCTTTGTGGCTGCGGTGCGCGAGCGAGCCCTTGGCGACGAGGTAAACCAGGCTCTAAACCCGGCCCAGCAGATCGTTCAGATTGTCAACGAGGAGCTAATCGCCATCCTGGGTGGCGAACAGCGCCGCCTGCAGTTTGCCAAGAACCCGCCAACCGTCATCATGCTGGCCGGTCTGCAGGGTAGCGGTAAGACCACCCTCGCCGGCAAGTTGGCCAACTGGCTCAAGACTCAGAACCAGACTCCGCTCCTGGTAGCCGCCGACCTTCAACGTCCAAACGCAGTGAACCAGCTTCAGGTTCTGGGCGAGCGCGTTGGCGTTCCAGTATTCGCTCCCGAGCCGGGTAACGGCATCGGTGACCCAATAAAGGTTGCCAAGGATGCCGTAGCTTACGCCGCCAAGCAGCAGTTCACCATGGTGATTGTTGACACCGCCGGCCGCTTGGGCATTGACGAAGAGATGATGGAGCAGGCCCGCGGCATTCGCGACGCCGTGACTCCAGATGAGGTTCTGTTCGTCATCGACTCGATGATTGGTCAGGACGCGGTCAACGTTGCCAAGGCCTTCGAGGACGGCGTTGGAATCACCGGTGTGGTCCTAACCAAGCTGGATGGCGACGCTCGCGGTGGTGCCGCGCTTTCGGTGGCATCGGTGACCGGGAAGCCAATCATCTTCTCCTCAACCGGTGAGGGCATCGATGCTTTTGAGCCGTTCTATCCGGACCGCATGGCAAGCCGCATCCTGGACATGGGTGACGTGCTGTCGCTCATTGAGCAGGCACAGCGCGCCTTCGACGCCGAAGAAGCCAAGGCCATGGCCGAGCAGCTGGCAAAGGGTCAGTTCACCCTCGAAGACTTCATGGAGCAGATGCAGCAGCTGCGCAAGATGGGCTCAATGAAGGCAATGCTGGCACTCATGCCGGGTGCCGCTCAAATGCGCGAGCAACTAGACAACTTTGACGAGCGCGAGATTGACCGCACCGAGGCAATCATCCGCTCCATGACCCCGAGTGAGCGCCGCGATCCGAAGATTCTCAACGGCTCCCGTCGCCTGCGCATTGCCAAGGGTTCGGGAATGACCGTCACCGATGTGAATTCGCTGGTGAACCGCTTTGAGCAGGCCGCCAAGATGATGAAGCAGGTTTCCAAGGGCGGAATGCCTCAGGGCATGCCTGGAATGCCAGCCGGAATGGGCGGCATGGGAATGGGCTTTGGCGGAGGCAAAGGCAAGGGTAAGGGCAAGGACAAGAAGAAGGGTTCCAAGAGCGGAAACCCTGCAAAGCGAGCAGCAGACGAAGCCGCACGCCTGAATAGAACCAAGCCCACCGATGGATCTTCCGGAAACGGCTCCGCATTCGGGCTATAAAGTAGCCTTTTCGCCAAAATTCTGGCAAAATAAGACGGTATCTTTGTGCCCGACCCTCTATCGGTGCAGCAGATGACCCCAGAGCTTGCTATCGAGTGTGCCCCCACGCTCACGGTAGAACGTTCGCCCCAATAAACACCAAAGGAAAAATTGTGGCTGTAAAAATTCGCCTGAAGCGCCTCGGCAAGATCCGTGCGCCTCACTACCGCATCGTTGTTGCTGACTCCCGTACCAAGCGTGATGGCCGTGTGATCGAGGAAATCGGTCGCTACATCCCAGGCACCAACCCATCGACCATCGAGGTTAACTCGGAGCGCGCCCTCTACTGGCTCGGCGTTGGCGCACAGCCAACCGAGCAGGTTGAGGCAATCCTGAAGCTGACTGGAGACTTCCAGAAGAACAAGGGTGACAAGAACGCTAAGAACGTTGTTAAGCCTGTTGAGCCAAAGGTTGCATTCGTAGCCGACGCCAACAAGAAGGCCGTTCTCAAGCCAAAGGCTGAGATCAAGGTTGAGGCCAAGGTTGAGGCTCCTGTCGAGGCTGAGGCCGAGGCAGCCGTTGAGGCTCCAGCTGAGGCAGTGTCTGAGGTTGCAGACACCGAGGCGTCTGCAACTGCAGCCGTTGAGGCTCCTGCAGCCGAGGCTGAAGCTCCTGCAGCAGACGCTGAATAAGGAATAAGACTGTGCTAGCCGTTGCGCTCGAACACCTGGTTAAGGGAATCGTCGACCACCCGGACGACGCATCCGTGACTGAACGTCACACCTCGCGGGGAGACCTGCTTGAGGTTTTCGTTCACCCGGACGACCTTGGCCGCGTGATCGGGCGCAACGGACGCACCGCAAACGCGCTCCGCACCGTCATCAAGGCGCTGGCGGATGGCAAGCAGGTACGTGTAGACGTGGTGAAGACCGATTAGTAGGTCAACCAAGCTTCGCGTTGGCCGCCTACTCAAGGCACACGGACTAAAAGGCGCGATCAAGCTAGAGCTTTACACTGACAGCCCAAACGAACGTTTCGTTCCTGGTGCTGTATTTGAACTTCAGGTTCCAGAAGAATCCCCATGGTTTGGCAAGACCGTTACGGTTGCCGAACTGCGCTGGTACAACCAGGCGCCAGTAATCTTCCTCGAGGGCGTAACCGACCGCACTGGCGCTGAGTCACTCATCAAGGCAATCCTTTTGCTAGACACCGATGCTGACAAGCTGCCGGAAGAGCCAGACGCCTGGTATGACCACCAGCTGGTTGGCCTCAAGGCGCTTCGCGATGGTGTTGAGGTGGGCGAGGTTGTTCGCGTTGAACACATGCCGGCCCAGGACCTCCTCATCATCCAGAACGGTGAGCGCGAGGTCATGCTGCCGTTTGTGAAGGCCATGGTTCCTTCGCTGGACATCGCCGCCGGCACCATCACCGTTACCCCTCCAATCGGTCTCTTTGAAGAGGTTCTGCCGGAGCTGGCAACTCCAGAGCCTGCACTGCCCGCTGAGGATGCGGCGGACGAGACTGCCGCCGATGCCACCGACGAGGCTAGCGAGGAATAGCGCCATGCGCATCGATGCCATCAGTATCTTTCCGGACTACTTCTCGGCACTCGACCTCTCCCTGCTTGGCAAGGCTCGGGACAAGGGTCTGATTCAGTTCCAGGCACACGACCTCCGAAACTGGACCACCGACAAGCACAAGACCGTGGACGACACCCCTTATGGCGGCGGCGCCGGCATGCTCATGAAGCCAGAGCCCTGGGGCCTGGCCCTGGACGAAGTCCTCGGTGTTGCTCCAGACACCGATGCAAGTTCCAACGCCACAGTGATCTTCACCTCGCCCGCCGGCGAGGTCTTCAACCAAGCACTTGCCTATGAGCTGGCTCAGGAAGAGCGCATCGTGTTCGCCTGTGGTCGCTACGAGGGCATCGACCAGCGCGTTGTTGACTACGCGGCAAGCAAGGCCAAGGTGCGACTAATAAGCATCGGAGACTATGTCTTGAATGGTGGTGAGGTTGCCGCCATTGCAATGACCGAGGCTATTGCCCGCCTGATTCCCGGAGTGATTGGCAATGCCGAGTCGCTGGCCGAGGAGAGTCACTCGGGCGAGGGGCTGTTGGAGTACCCGTCCTACACCAAGCCAGCCGAATGGCGCGGAATGGAAGTTCCAGAGGTTTTACTCAGCGGAAACCACGCCAAGATCGCCGCTTGGCGTTACGAGCAGCAGTTGGAGCGCACCAAGCGAGTGCGTCCGGACTTGCTGCCACCAGACGCCAAAAACTAGGCGCCTCTTTGCCTTAGCCGGGCATCTGTGGCAAGATAGAGAGGTTGAACTCTTTGTTCAGTGCACTGCCGCAGGGGTGCCTGAGAGTTCTAAATCAATCAAATTACTTGTCGAAGACCTGCGCGCTGAAACAGAAATGGTCTAGAAAATGCACATTCTTGACGTTGTAGACGCAGCCAGCCTGCGCAATGACATCCCAGCTTTCCGTGTTGGTGACACCGTAAAGGTTCACGTAAACATCATTGAAGGTAACCGCAGCCGTGTTCAGGTTTTCCAGGGCGCAGTAATCCGTCGCTCGGGCCACGGCGTTCGCGAGACCTTCACCGTTCGCAAGATCTCGTTCCAGGTTGGCGTAGAGCGTACTTTCCCAGTGCACTCCCCAGTTCTCGAGAAGATCGAAGTTGTTTCGCGCGGTGACGTACGTCGCGCCAAGCTTTACTACCTACGCGAGCTGCGCGGTAAGAAGGCCAAGATCAAGGAACTTCGCGACAACGCCTAAGTCTTACCTTCGTGGCTTCTTCAGCCGCGGAAGATAAACTTTCACAATGACGAACACCGGACTCCCCGACGGCGGCACCCCCGACCGTTGGAGGGTCCGGTTTCGCAATTCCAAAGAAAGCAACAAGCCAGTGCGCAAGATTTTCAAGAACCCAATCGTGGCCTTCCTGGTGGACATTCTCACCATCGTTGCCACCGCACTGGTGCTCTCGCTCCTGATCAAGACCTTCCTGATTCGTTCGTTCTACATCCCTTCGGGCTCCATGCTCGACACCCTGCAGATCAACGATCGAATCATCGTCAACGAACTGGTTCCAAACGTTGTTCCAATCGAGCGCGGTGACGTTGTTGTCTTCCGTGACCCAGGAGGTTGGCTCGGCCCGGTTGAGCAGAAGACCATTCCGTTCACCACTCAGGTGACCGACTGGTTCCTCAGCGCATTTGGTGTCACAGCTCCAGACTCTGACGTTCACTTGGTGAAGCGAGTCATTGGTATCGCCGGGGACCACGTCAAGTGCTGTGACGCAAATCACAAGCTGACCGTAAACGGTGTCGAGCTCACCGAGCCATACATCAAGAAGGGCGAGAGTCCTTCGGCAGTTGAGTTCGACGTTGTGGTTCCGGCAGACAGCATCTGGGTCATGGGTGACAACCGCGGCAACAGCGAGGATTCCCGCTTCCACAAGGACCTACCTAGCAAGGGCTTTGTGAACAAGAAGTTCATCGTTGGTCGCGCCTTCCTCATCACCTTCCCGTTCGCTCATTTCAGCTGGCTGGATAACTACTCAAGTGTCTTCAAAGACGTTCCCAACCCTTGAGGTTGAACAGGCGCACTTCAATGCCGGCGTCAGGTACCTGATTGGCATAGATGAGGTGGGGCGCGGTGCGCTCTGCGGGCCTGTCTCAGTGGGTGTGGCGGTTCTTCATGCCAATACGCATTCCCAATCCACCGATGCCTTCGAGCCTTGGCCTTCCCAGCTTGCGGACTCCAAACTGATTTCCGAAAAAGTGCGCGAGCAGCTGTTTGCACCGGTGGGCGATTGGGTGCACGGTTGGGCAGTTGGTTCGGCTACCAACAACGAAATCGACGACTTGGGCATCACTGCGTGCCTGGCAAAGGCTGCGGTGCGGGCGGTTCAGTCCCTGCCAGCTGAGATTAGAGCCGAGATTGCAGCCAGTCCGGCGTCGGCTCTCGTAATCCTCGACGGTTCGCACAATTGGCTTGGTTCCTCGCTCGGTCAGGTCAAGGTCATGGTTCGCACCAAGGCCGACAGGGACTGCGTCTCGGTGGCCGCCGCATCGGTTTTGGCCAAGGTTACCCGCGATCGCCAAATGGTTGGTTTGGTTGCTGCTGAGCCTGCTCTTGAAGCATTTGGGATAGCGGGGAACAAGGGCTATTCCTCCCGGCAGCATCTTGATGCGCTGCGCGAAACGGGGCCAACGGAATGGCACCGTCGCAGCTGGCTGAGCAAGATTCTCGGCGAAGACGCGCTCTTTTAGCAAATAGACTTTTGGCATGGACGAGAACGAATACGACGAGTTAGATCGCAAAGCCGAACTCGCGTTGATGAGCGAGTTCAAAGACGTTCTGGGCACCTTCAAGTATCTGGTTGAGACCGAACGTCGTCTTTATCTCGCCAACGAGGTGGACTTTAAGCGGATCGATACTCCAACCGATTTTTACTTCGAGTTGTCGCTGGGTGACGTCTGGGTCTGGGACATGAATCGTCAGGATCGCTTCATCAAACAGGTCAAGATTCGCACCTTCAAGGATGTAAACATCGAGGAACTCGAAAGTGGCTTCCAGCTGCCAAAGGACCTCTCGGTAGGGGAGTAACCCATTCTCCACAACCCGCCTTCGGGCGGGTTTTCCACATTTTGGGCCTAGGGCTGCTGTGGGGTTTGCGGTTTTGAAACCCTTGCCAAATGACCGATGCAAGACAATGGCTGGGCCGCTACGGCGAGGACCGCGCCTGCGAATACCTGGTGGGCCAGGGTTATCAGATTTTGGATCGAAACTGGCGATACCGCGAGGGTGAACTCGACATTGTCTGTGTGCTTCGTGGCACTCTGGTTTTCGTTGAGGTGAAGACTCGAACGTCTTTGGCGACCGGAAGCCCGTTTGATGCCATCACCAAGAACAAGCTGGCCAGGCTTCGCCGTCTGGCTGCCTCGTGGTGCGCCAATCGACAGGTCTCCAACTCGCAGGTGCGCTTCGATGCCATCGGTGTTTTGGTCCACGGTGGTCGGGTAACCATTGAGCACCTAAAGCAGGTTCTCTAATGAGTTTGGCCAAGACCTTTTCCGTTGGACTCTACGGCCTCACTGGCACTGTCATTGGGGTCGAGACCGACATCTCATCGCAGTTACCAAGTTTCACCCTCGTCGGGCTCCCCGATGCCTCACTCTCAGAGGCCACCGCCAGGGTACGGGCTGCCTGCACGAATTCTGGCTTTGGATTCCCTTCCAAGAAGGTGGTGGTCAACCTTTCGCCGGCGGCTGTTCCAAAATCCGGCTCGGCCTTCGATCTTGCCATCGCCCTCTCGATTCTGGCGGCCATGGAGGTTGTGCCAAAGCCGCAACTTGAGGATCTCTGCATCATCGGTGAGTTGGGTCTGGACGGATCCCTCCGTCAGGTGCCTGGCGTTTTACCCATGGTGATGCACGCTCGCCAGATGGGCTTCACAAGTGTGGTTTGCCCACTGGGTAATCTCAGCGAAGCAGGGATGGTGGAGGGCATCCAAGTTTTGGGAGCGGCAGATTTGCTCTCCATCGCAAACTGGCTCAGCGACAGGGGAGTGCTGGAAGAACCGGGTTCGAAGGTAGCTGCACCTGCGGTAGCCGGCAACCAGCTGGATCTGGCCCAGGTGATTGGACAGAATCAGGCCGTCGAGGGTCTGATTGTGGCTGCCGCCGGTGGGCATCACTTTGCCATGGTTGGTGCACCGGGAGCTGGCAAGACCATGCTTGCCGAGCGGCTACCGAGCATTCTCCCCGCTTTGTCCACTGAGCAAGCGCTCGAGGTGGCCGCAATCGAGAGCATTGCCGGCAATGGTCAGGTGGCGCTCAACCTTGACACCCAGCCAAGATTCCAGGCTCCGCATCACAGCTCTAGCACGGCCGCGCTTATTGGGGGTGGCAGTGGCGTGCCCCGGCCCGGTGCCGTTTCCAAGGCACATCACGGAGTTCTATTTCTAGACGAAGCCCTCGAGTTTCAAGGGCATTCGCTCGACAGTCTGCGCGAGCCGCTCGAGTCGGGGAAAGTCCTGATCAATCGCTCTGGAGGCTCCGCAACCTTCCCAGCTAAGTTCCAGCTGGTGCTGGCCGCAAACCCCTGCCCCTGTGGGCTTAGCGGTCTTGCAGATAGAGACTGCACCTGCTCGGCCATGGCGATCCGCCGCTACACCAATCGGCTCTCGGGTCCGGTACTCGACCGGATCGACATTCGCCTAGCGATCAAGCCGGTCTCTCTCGGTGCCAACCTGGGCCTATTCGATGTCGGACCAACTAGCGCCGAGGCTCTGGCTCGCGTAGTGCGGGCGCGAGAGGCGGCCTCCGACCGGCTTTCGAGTTTTGGTTACCGCCTCAACTCTGAGGTTCCTGGTCCGGTTCTGCGCGGCAGGCTCGGCATCGGAGCCAAAGCACTAAAAGACCTTGACCGGATGCTCATGGCGGGTAAAACCAGCATGCGCGGCTATGACCGCTGCCTGCGGCTGGCCTGGACTATCGCCGATCTTGAGGGCGTCAAACAGCCGGGTCCTGATCAAGTTCGCATAGCCGTTTCACTTCGCGGCACCGACAACCTTTTGGGAGTGTAAATGCTATTCACGGATCATGAATTCAACCAGCTGATTGACCCTTTGATAACTGAGGAGCCGGCCAATCGCGAGGAGGCGGTTGCGCTGGTTGCCTTCAGTCACCTGTGCGAGCCATCAGATATTCTTCCGGGGCTGTTGCAGTCAGTTCTGCCCTTAGCTGCGCTACTACAGGAGCTAATTGATCGCTCCGATGCCGCAAGACTTGCACGGCTGATTGGTGAACCTACCGTTCAAGATATCGAGGGTGAGCTGAACGGAAACTGGGCTGACATCTGGGGGAGGGCCAGCGAGCGGTGGCTACCGAGGCTAAGCAAGAGTGCAGTTGTTGAATCACTGCGGTGGATGAATGATCGGCCAGCTGGCCAACGCAAGACGATCGTGCTTCAGAACTCCATCGATTATCCCTCGAACCTGGAAGACCTTAGGCACCACCGCCCCTTTGTGCTTTGGGTTTTTGGAAACGAGCGGCTAATGTGCTCCGAGACCACCGTTTCGATTGTCGGCACTAGGCAGGCCAGCCAGTACGGTACCGATGTGACACGGGACCTCGCCGCGGTCGCGGCAACCCAGGGCATCGCCACCGTCTCCGGTGGTGCCTTCGGCATCGACTCGATCGTGCACGAGTCTGCCATCGCACTTGAGTCACCCACCATCGCTCTCATGGCTGGAGGATTGGCCAAACTCTATCCGCAGGGTAAGCGGCAGATGCTCTTGGATGTGATCCAAAATGGTGCTCTGGTTGCGGAGTGCCCGCCAGATACTCAGCCCGCAAAGTGGCGCTTCCTGATGCGCAATCGGCTCATTGCGGCCCTCGGGCAGGCCACAGTAGTGGTGGAGGCTGGACGCACCTCCGGAGCCTTGAATACGGCCAACGCGGCCATCGAACTTGGACGGCAGGTTGCCGTAATCCCGGGGCAAATCGGCGGTTCTCGATCCATCGGTGGACACGATTTGCTCAACCGGAACCTTGGCTTTGTCAGGCTCCTGGCCAGACCTCAGGAACTGGCTGAACTTGTTGGGATTTCACCTAACGATCCGGTCCAGCTGAAGTCACTTGGTGTCCTGGAGAAGCGTGCACTCGACACCTTTGGTTTTCACCCTCTGGAACCCTGGGAAGTGCAGCGCCTGGCCGGACTTACGGTTCGAGAGTCACAGATCGCTCTGGGTAGCCTCGAGTCGCTTGGAATGGTGGAGCGCTCGGGAACCGGCTATCGGAGAACCTAGCGGTTGGCCAGTCCGTTGGCGGCCTCGAGAATAAGCAGGGCCGCCAATCTGGTGGTTCGCTGGTCGGGGCTGTCTACGCTGGCGTCAATCTCGGTGATGTCTATGCAGTTCACTCGTTCTGTGTTGCCGGCGAGGAAGGCAAACTGGCGAAGTTCGTCGGCGCTAATGCCCCCGGGTGCGGCAGCAGGGCAAGCCGGAACCTCGGCTCGGTCGCAAACATCAACGTCTATGTCAACGTAGATCAGGTCGGCGTCCCCAACTGCCTCAAGGGCTATGGCCCAGACTTCGGCTGGAGTTTGGCTTCGCAGGGTTGAGCGTGGAATCACCGTGACACCAAGCTGGCGGGCGCGTTCGGCGTACTCGGGGGAGTTGGAGAAGTCGGCGATGCCGATCTGAACAACTCGGGTTCCCAGCAGACCAGCCTCAACCAGCCGGCGCACCGGCGAGCCGTTGCTGACACCATCGCGCAAGTCGTGGTGCGCATCAAGTGTGATCAGCGCTGCGCGACTCAAGTCGGGCGCCGCGCCTCTCATTGCGGCGAACGTGACCGAGTTGTCGCCACCAATCACAAGCGTTAGGCGGGCGGCATCGGTGGCAAATCCAACCAGTGCGGTGGTGCGAGCCTCACCCTCGGGATTATCTGGACTCAGCGAGTCACCAAAGTCATAAGACTTGAGTTCACCGATGTCGGTGCCGTGCTCCCACGACCAGGTGGAATAGCGCTTCAGGGCCTCTCGAACCGCCGCCGGGGTGGTGTTGGCGCCGGTGGCGGAGATGGATGTGAGGTGTGCCGGCACTCCAACCACGCCTAGGTCAACGGCAAAATCGCCAATGTTTGACTCGCCGTTTTCCATGGCTGTTTGGTTGGCCTCGGTGCCATCAGCCAGCCAGGTTGCGGCTCGCGGCCAGAGTTTGTCTTCTCTCATTTGGCTCCCAGTCTCCTGCCTAAATCATTGGCTGCCGTCTGGACTAGGCCCGCAATGTGGGTCTCCAGTCCTGTCAGTCCGGTCGAGGTGAGTCGATCCGTTCTAAAGGTTACGGCAAAGGCAGCCACCGGTAACCCAAGGTGGTTGCTGGCCGCGGCGGCAACCGAACCGTAGTCGGCGGTGACGGCTCCGTGCTCGGTGCTGAAGCCTTGAGACCGTTCAACTTTCAGTAAGGCTGTCAGCTCTTGGATGCTCGCGGGTCCGGCATCGGTGCGCCTTGAAAGGGCGGTAGAGCCGGCGCCCGGATAGGTGGCGCGGTACTGGGTGGCGGGTAGCAGGGCCAGCATGGACCGCCCAGATGCCGTCAGGTGGGCCGGAAGGCGCACGCCAACGTCTGTAACTACGGCGAGACCGGCGCGAAGATGACTGCGAGTGGCGCCCTTGAGCAGGTAGAGCAGTTCGCTACCGTTTAGTACCCCTAGCTGCGCTACTGCGGGGAAACCGCCTTCTCTCAGGGCATCAATCTGCTCGAGCAAGCGGTTGAGGATTGGCTGTGCGAAACGCTCCAGTGGGTCGTGTCGTAGATAAGCGGAGCCGAGTTCGAATGCCGCCACCCCCAGGCTCCAACGCTTCTCCTCGGGGAAGTGCACTACGAATCCCTGCTGCTCCAGGACCTCGAGCAACTGGTAGACGGAGGACCTTGGGATGTCCAGCCTGTTGGCAAGCGACTGGGCAGTCATGGGGGAGCCAGCGCGGCCGAGAGCCTGTAGGAGTAGCAAGGTGCGCAACGCCGCCGGCACCTTAACTGCGGCGGGCCTGGCATCGGTGGAACGAGGCATGGAATGGTACCTTCCAGTTTGTCTGGTATTTCAGACAATACTTGCTGCTTTGCTACTGCGCAAACCGCCTCTTTTCGGTGGAATAAGGGTTATGAACGCAACCACTCAGGGACACTACCCACTTCACGCCGCAACCGGTAGCAAGATTTCGGCTCAGGGTTGGCAGCAGGAAGCTGCCATCCGCATGCTTCACAACAACCTAGACCCGGCAGTGGCCGAGCACCCTCGTGACCTCATCGTCTATGGAGGCAACGGCAAGGCCGCCCGCAACTGGCAGAGCTTCGATGCCATTGTGAAGACTCTGACAACTCTCAAGAACGACGAAACCATGCTGGTTCAGTCGGGCAAGCCGGTTGGAGTCTTTCAGACCCACGAGTGGGCGCCGCGTGTTCTGATTGCCAACTCCAACCTGGTGGGAGACTGGGCCACCTGGCCGGAGTTCCGCCGTCTGGAGCAGATGGGCCTGACCATGTACGGTCAGATGACAGCTGGATCATGGATTTACATCGGAACCCAGGGAATTCTGCAGGGAACTTACGAGACTTTCGCCGCGGTTGCAGCCAAGCGTTTCGGCGGCACCCTGGCCGGTACCTTGACCCTGACCGGTGGTTGCGGTGGCATGGGTGGCGCTCAGCCACTTGCCGTGACTATGAACGAGGGCACCTGCCTCATCGTTGACATCGATGAGAGCCGCCTGCGTCGTCGCCTCCAGGACCGCTACCTCGACGAGATCGCGGACAACCTGGAAGATGCAATCGAGCGCGCTGTCAACGCTCGCAACAGCCGAAAGGCGGTCTCAATTGGACTGGTAGGCAATGCCGCCACTGTCTTCGATGAGCTGCTAAAGCGCGACGTTCCGGTTGACATCGTTACCGACCAGACCTCTGCCCACGACCCGCTGTACTACATCCCTGAGGGTGTTGAGTTCGCCGATGCTCGCGACTACGCCAACCGCAACCCGGAGGAGTTCACCAAGCGCTCGCAGGCCTCGATGGCCAAGCAGGTTGCAGCGATGGTTGGCTTCATCGACAAGGGTGCCGAAGTATTCGACTACGGAAACTCCATCCGTGACGAGGCCCGCAAGGGTGGCTTCTCCGACGCATTCCGCTTCCCAGGTTTCATCCCGGCGTACATTCGCCCACTATTCTGCGAGGGCAAGGGTCCATTCCGTTGGGTTGCTCTCAGCGGCGACAAGAAAGACATCTGGCGCACCGACCAGGCCGTACTCGACCTCTTCCCAGAGAACGAGCACCTTCGTCGCTGGATCAAGCTGGCCCAGCAGCGCGTTGAGTTCCAGGGCCTACCCGCCCGCATCTGCTGGCTTGGCTATGGCGAACGCGACAAGGCCGGTGCAGCGTTCAATGACCTGGTCAAGAAAGGTGAGGTCAGTGCACCAATCGTTATCGGTCGCGACCACCTCGACTGTGGTTCGGTTGCCTCTCCATACCGTGAGTCTGAGGCCATGAAGGACGGCTCCGATGCAATCGCCGACTGGCCACTGCTCAACGCAATGGTGAACATCGCATCCGGTGCCAGCTGGGTCTCGCTCCACCACGGTGGCGGAGTTGGCATGGGGCGTTCCATGCACGCCGGTCAGGTATCGGTTGCAGACGGAACCGAGCTGGCCGCACAGAAGCTCCAGCGCGTGCTCACCAACGACCCTGGCATGGGCGTTATCCGCCACGTTGACGCAGGATACGATGAGGCCATCGGCGTTGCCAAGGAGAAGCACGTTCACGTGCCGATGCTCGACGCAAACGGTCACTACACCGCCTAAAAACCGGCACCAAACGAGGAACCTTGCAGTCTCAGTTATTCACCAACATTGGCCAGCTGGCCACCAATGACGTTGCTCTGGGTAGTGACGCCATTGGCCTTTTGCGGGATGCTGCGTTTGTAGTTGAGGCAGGCAAGGTTGTCTGGGTTGGCCCAACCACCGATGCCCCAGCCGCCGATTCCGCCACCGATTTGGGAGGCGCGGCCGTAATCCCTGGCTTTGTGGATTCACACGCTCACCCGATTTTTGCTGGTGATCGAGCCGAGGAGTTCGCCGCTCGAATGGGCGGACAGGCGTATTCCGCGGGCGGCATACGTTCCACTGTTGCAGCCACGCGAGCCGCCAGCAATGAGGCTTTGGAAGCCAATCTGGTCAGGCTAAAGCGTGAGCTACTTGCATCCGGGGTTACCACCTTCGAGGCTAAGTCCGGATACGGGCTCACTGTTGCCGATGAGGCCAGGGCATTAGAGATTGCGGCTCGTCACACCTCAGAAGTCACATTCCTCGGGGCGCATGTAGTGGCTCCGGAGTATGCCGATAGGGCACCGGAGTATGTGACCTTGGTGGCAGGGGAGATGCTTGCCGCAGCAACGCCGAGCGCCAAGTGGATTGACGTTTTCTGTGACCGAGGAGCCTTCGACGTTTCACAGGCCCGCGAGATTTTGACCGCTGGCAAGAAGGCGGGACTCAAGCCTCGGATTCACGCCAACCAGCTCAGCAACATTGGTGCGGTTCAACTTGCGGTTGAACTGGACTGCGCCAGCGCCGATCATTGCACCCACCTGAGTGACGAAGATGTTGACGCCCTTGCCAACTCAAACACTGTGGCGACACTGCTACCCGGTGCCGAGTTCTCCACCCGGTCACCGTACCCAAACGCTCGTCGCCTGCTGGAGGCGGGGGCAACCGTTGCGATAGCCACTGACTGTAATCCAGGTTCCAGTTACACCACTTCGATGCCCTTCTGCCTGGCAGTTGCAGTTCGCGACATGGGCATGACCCCGGCCGAGGCCCTCTGGGCCGCCACTGCTGGTGGCGCCAGGGCGCTTCGTCGCAACGAAATCGGTCACCTGGGCGTTGGCGCCCAGGCGGATTTCGCAGTTCTGGCTGCCCCAAGTTTTATTCACCTGGCCTACCGCCCTGGTGTTCAGTTGATTCAAGCCACCTACCAGTCAGGAGAGCTCGCATGAGCCAGACCGTTGTTTTGAAAACCTCGGGAGTGACCGCAGCCGACGTGGTTGCAGTTGCTAGACATGATGCCAAAGTTGAGATTTCGGCTCAGGCGCTGGAGGCTATGGCTGCCACTCGCAAGCACATCGAGGCGCTGGCATCTGGCGACACCCCGGTTTATGGCATCTCCACTGGATTTGGCGCGCTCGCAAACCGCCACATCGCAATCGAGGACCGCGTTCAGCTCCAGAAGTCGCTGATCCGTTCGCACGCGGCTGGCATGGGACCGGCCGTTGAGCGCGAGGTAGTGCGCGCCCTCATGTTTCTTCGCCTCAAGACGCTCTGCTCGGCCCGCACGGGAGTTCGCCCAGAGGTTGCGCAGACCTACGCCGCAGTTCTCAACGCCGGCATCACCCCGATGGTTCACGAATACGGTTCGTTGGGTTGCTCCGGTGATCTGGCACCCCTGGCACACTGCGCGCTGGTTGTGATGGGTGAGGGCCAGGCATTCACGCCTGACGGCCGTTTGGTATCCGGCGGAGAGGCTCTTGCCGAGGCGGGAATCACGCCCGTGGAGTACCGCGAGAAGGAGGGGCTGGCTCTAATCAACGGCACCGATGGCATGCTGGGCATGCTGGTGCTTGCGCTGGCCGACCTCGAAAAACTCGCCGATCAGGTAGACCTGGTTGCCGCCATGAGTGTGGAAAGCCAGCTGGGCACCGACCGCGTCTTCCGCCCAGAGCTGCACGCGGATCTGCGCCCACACCCAGGGCAGGCAACTTCCGCTGCCAACATGCTGGCGGCCTTAAAAGACTCACCGATGGTTGCCTCGCACCGTGAAGGTGACAGTCGCGTGCAGGACGCCTACTCGCTCCGATGCGCACCTCAGGTAACCGGTGGCCTGCGCGACACCATGGGATGGGCATCGGTGGTTGCTGGCCGCGAGCTTGCCGCAGCCGTTGACAACCCTGTGGTTCTGGAGAGCGGAGAGGTGACCTCAAACGGAAACTTCCACGGCGCTCCGGTTGCTTATGTTCTGGACTTCTTGGCCATTCCGGCCACCGATGTGGGCTCAATGAGTGAGCGTCGCACCGACCGCGCCTTGGATAAGTTCCGCTCCCACGGACTCAACCCATTCCTGGCTGAGGACGCGGGAGTTGACTCCGGTCTGATGATTGCTCAGTACACTCAGGCCGGTCTGGTCAGCGAGAACAAGCGTCTAGCCAATCCGGCCAGCGTGGACAGCATCCCGTCTTCCGCAATGCAGGAGGACCACGTTTCAATGGGCTGGCACGCCGGGCGCAAGTTGCGCAAGGTTGTGGACAACCTCCGTCGCATCGTCGCGATTGAATTGGTTACTGCGGCCCGAGCAACCGAGATGCGCGCGCCACTGCAGCCCGCGCCTGTGACTGGGGAATTTATCGCCAAGCTTCGTGCGCACGGCGTGATGGGTCCCGGTGCCGACCGATTCCTGGCACCCGAGCTTGCTGCCGCCGAGGAGTTTCTGCGCTTAGTCTGATTGCATGGCGGAGCTAGATTTTCACCTGATCGACAGGTTCATTAGCAACACCGCCGCCATTAGGGGCTACTCCGAGAACACTTCTCGCGCCTACCGAAGTGACCTCACCGAACTGGTGACCCACCTTCAACACTTGGGGCGGGTTGATTCCAGCGACATCGAACTCGAAGATCTGCGCGACTGGTTGTACCGAATCACTGAAGCCGGCGCCGCTCGATCATCGGTGGCAAGGAAGAGTGCAGCGGTTAGGGCATTTACGGCTTGGCTTGAGCGAAACCACCTTCACGAGGCAGACCTGGGTCTGCGTCTGCGTTCTCCCAAATCCGGCACCAGCCTGCCCAAGGTCATTTCGCGAGAGACCCTCACTGAGGTCTTTGAAACTCTAGAACGAGGATCTGCTACGGGAAACCCGGATCGAATCTTTGATCAGGTCGTTATCGAACTGCTTTACGCCACCGGCATGCGCGTGAGCGAACTGGTTGGTCTCAACCTGAGCGACATCGATTACTCTCGCCGCCTGCTTCGGGTCACGGGTAAGGGCAACAAACAGCGTATGGTTCCCTACGGCGAGCCGGCGGCGGTCGCATTAGAAAACTGGATTCGGCAGGGACGTCCCGCCTTTATCACCGAGACGAGTGATGATGCTCTGCTTTTGGCCGCCCGTGGCAAACGAGTGAATGTTCGGGTGATCTACGGCCTGGTGGCCGGGGTGCTGGCAGATACGCCTTCGGGTGCCGCCGGCCCGCACACCCTGCGCCACACCGCAGCCACCCACCTGCTGGATGGGGGAGCGGACTTGCGCTCAGTGCAGGAACTGCTGGGGCACGCCAGCCTGGGTACCACGCAGATTTACACCCACGTGAGCGTGGAACGACTTCGTGAGGGATATCGAGGGGCGCATCCGCGCGCCTAGTTCCCGTACCCGGTTAGACTCGGTTCTAACGCACCAATCGACTTGGCCCAACCTGCCCTAGTAAATACAGCGGTGACAGGTATCCGGCAGCGTTTCTCGCCGAGAAATGCAAGCAGAGTTCGGGTGAACAGTGCGATGGGTAAGAACCCGCACACACCCAACCAATGACCTGACCGAAGGTGACTTCAGTGCCAACTGCCGCGGTGGAGCAGGCGGGTTCTAGCGTGTATTTCAGGCCATTTTCGGCCGTTACTGTGAACTCGGGTTTGTAGTTCACTAGACCCGCAAAACTCACCCGGCCGGAGGCTGGCGTGAGCAAGACAGCGCCGTCAGAGGTGGCCAAATCAATGCCGCGATGCCCTGCACCGTAGCTAGTTAGTGGTGCTCGGAATTCTTGCCTGAGGCGAGCCGGAGCCACGACAGGTAGAGCAATCGATTGGGTATTAGTTAACGACTCGGTGAGTGAGGCTGCAATGCCGGCCAGAGGCCGATCCATGGCGAACACCCACGCAACTGAGAGCAGCAATGCCAGAATCATTGCTCGCACTTGCATCTGCTTCATGGCATCAGTGTCTTAGGACACCAGTTGCAGTGGTTGCATCGGTGGAAATTTGTGGAAAACACTGGCCCAAATAGGCTGTGCAGAACCCCGAAAGCATTGGCTTTTGAGCCCGCTCCGATGCTAGAATTACCGGTAGCGGTGTGTCCGCAAGCAATCTCCTCAAAACAGGTTCTTGAAGCACGCCGACTTCGCGCGTTGATCAACGGCAAACCAACTCGGTCCGAATCACTTTTGTGAGCGGTGAGGAATGCCGCAACGCCAGGGATCGCCGGCAAACCGTCGGAGGTCATCAACTGAGTGGCGCAGTATTTCTGCGCCGAAAGGAGTACGACCATGGCAGTCGTAACTATCCGCCAGCTGCTTGACAGTGGCGTTCACTTCGGTCACCAGACCCGTCGTTGGAACCCAAAGATGCGTCGCTTCATCTTGACCGACCGCTCGGGTATCTACATCATCGACCTTCAGAAGTCGCTGACCCACATCGACAAGGCATACGACTTTGTCAAGGACACCGTTGCCCACGGCGGCAGCATCCTTTTCGTTGGTACCAAGAAGCAGGCCCAGGAGGCCATTGCTGAGCAGGCTACCCGCGTTGGCATGCCTTACATCAACGAGCGCTGGTTGGGTGGTCTGCTGACCAACTTCGGCACCGTTCAGAAGCGTCTTGCTCGCCTCAAGGAACTTGAGGTCATGGACTTCGCTGACGCCAGCAAGAGCGGCCTCACCAAGAAGGAACTCCTCATCCTCCGTCGCGAGAAGGACAAGCTGGAGAAGACCCTCGGTGGTATCCGCAACGTAACCAAGACTCCATCCGCTATCTGGGTTGTTGACACCAACAAGGAGCACCTGGCCATCACTGAGGCCAAGAAGCTCGGTATCCCAGTTATCGGTATCCTCGACACCAACTGTGACCCAGACGAGGTCACCATCGGTATCCCAGGAAACGACGACGCAATCCGCTCGGTTGCACTGCTTACCCGCGTTATCGCAGATGCAGTTGCAGACGGCCTGATCGCTCGTCACAGCAAGCCAGAGGCTGAAGTTGAGCCAATGGCCGAGTGGGAGCGCGAGCTTTTGGAGCAGTCAAACGCTGCTCAGGAAATCCCAGCTGAGGCAGCCGTAGAGGCTCCAGCCGAGGCAGCAGCAGAGAAGGAAGCTAAGTAATGGCAAACTACACCGCCGCAGATGTAAAGGCCCTGCGCGACCGCAGTGGCGCTGGCATGATGGACTGCAAGAACGCTCTCGACGAGGCCGATGGCAACGTTGACAAGGCGCTCGAGCTCCTTCGCCTAAAGGGTCTGAAGGGTGTAACCAAGCGCGAGGGTCGCACCACCAGCAATGGTCTGGTTGTTGCCCGCGTAAACGGTGGCACCGGCCTCCTGATCGAGCTCGCTTGCGAGACCGACTTCGTGGCCAAGGCCGACAAGTTCATTGCTCTTGCAGACAAGGTTGCTGACGCAATCGCAGCTGCCGGTGCCGAGTCGGTTGAGGCTGCCCTTGCAGCTCCAGTTGACGGCAAGACCGTTGGTGACATCATCAACGACGAGGCCGCAATCATGGGCGAGAAGGTTGAGCTCCGCAAGGTTGCAGTTGTGAAGGACCAGGCCGTTGACGCCTACCTGCACCGCACCAGCAAGGACCTGCCTCCTCAGGTTGGCGTTCTGGTTGCCTACACCGGCACCGATGCAGACACCGCTCACGACGTTGCAGTTCACATCGCCGCATTCAGCCCAACCGTTCTGAAGCGTGAAGATGTACCAGCAGAGACCGTTGAGACCGAGCGTCGCATCGCTGCTGAGACCGCACGCAACGAGGGCAAGCCAGAGGCTGCACTCGAGAAGATCGTTGAAGGCCGCGTGAAGGGCTTCTTCAAGGAGAACGTTCTCCTGGAGCAGGACTTCGCCAAGGACAACAAGCTGGAAGTTGGCAAGGTTCTTGACAACGCCGGACTCGTAGTCAGCACCTTCGTACGCTTCCGCGTAGGCGCATAAGCAACACAAAATCTGAGAATGCCCCGGCCGTTGGCCGGGGCATTCGTCTTGCTGGCTAAACTAGTCTTCGGGGATTCACCTGAGCGTCTGGAGAGCAAATGAGCCAAACTCGTCGAGTACTTTTGAAGCTATCGGGTGAGGCATTCGGCGGCGGCAATCTCGGCGTAAACCCGGACATCGTTGCCCAAATCGCTAATGCAATCGCCGAGGGTACCAAGCACGCTGAAGTTGCCATCGTGGTGGGTGGCGGAAACTTCTTCCGCGGTGCAGAGCTCAGCCAGCGTGGCATGGAGCGCTCCCGCGCCGACTACATGGGAATGCTGGGCACAGTGATGAACGCCCTGGCTCTCCAAGACTTCCTCGAGCAGGCCGGTGTTGATGTGCGTGTGCAGTCTGCAATCACCATGAGCCAGGTAGCTGAGCCGTACTTGCCGCTGCGTGCTATTCGCCACATGGAGAAGGGTCGCGTCGTGATTTTTGGCGCCGGCGCCGGACTCCCTTACTTCTCCACCGACACCGTGGCCGCCCAGCGAGCTCTTGAGGTCAAGGCCGACGAGGTTCTGGTTGCCAAGAACGGTGTGGACGGTGTTTACACCGCCGACCCTAAGAAGGACCCAACTGCGGTCAAGCTTGACTCCATCACATACCAAGACGCGCTAGTTCGCGGTCTCAAGGTCGTTGACGCCACCGCGTTCAGCCTCTGCATGGACAACAAGATTCCGATGCGTGTGTTTGGCATGGAGGGTGACTCGGTCACCCGCGCCATTTCCGGCGAAAAGATTGGCACCCTGGTACACGCATAGCGTTGCCAACCTAGAAACTTACCCAACAGGAGACAAAGATGATCGACGAGATTCTGCTAACTGCAACCGACAAAATGGACAAGGCAGTAGATGCCACCAAGGAAGACTTCGCAACTGTTCGCACCGGTCGTGCCAACCCTCAGATGTTCCAGAAGTTGCTCGTGGACTACTACGGCACACCAACTCCGCTGGCTCAGCTCGGTGGCATCCAGAACCCAGAGGCTCGCACCATTGTGGTCACCCCTTACGACAAGGGAGCGCTGGCTGGTATTGAGAAGGCCATCCGCGACATGCCAAACCTTGGCGCCAACCCAACCAACGACGGCTCGGTAGTGCGCGTAACCCTGCCAGACCTCACCGAGGAGCGTCGTAAGGAGTACGTCAAGCTGGTTCGCACCAAGGCCGAAGACCACCGTGTTGCCATCCGCAACATTCGCCGCAAGGCCAACGACGAGCTCGATGCCTTGAAGAAGGATTCACTGGCCGGCGAAGACGACATCGCTCGTGCCGCCAAGGAGCTCGACGCCATGACGAAGAGCCACGTTGACGCCATCGATGACTCGCTCAAGAAGAAGGAAGCCGAGCTTCTCGAGGTATAGCCTCACTCGGTAGATGCCATGTCAACCCCGTCGGTTCCTGCAGAGACCGGTGGCCGTTCGCTAAAGAAATCGGTCACGGTAGGTTTACTGCTTGGCGCGGTATTCCTGGCTAGCATCCTCATCCTCCCGCAGGCTTTTATGGTCCTGGCCGCGGTTGCCGCAGGAAGTGGCGCCTGGGAGCTTTGTACGGCTCTGCGCATCAAGGGCTGGCACGTGCCTCGTATCCCAATCACAATTGGCTCCATTGTTCTGATGCCGGTCACCTACTTCCTGGGATCGCGCGGGCAGTGGTTGGGTGCGCTCATCATCGTGGCTTCGCTCATTCTTTGGCGAGTGGCGCAGCTCAGCTGGGATCCCGCCGCTCGAAACCGCAGCTTCAAACAGACCGTGTCTGACTTTGGAGCATCCGCGTTTGTGGTCATTTACCTGCCGCTGATGACCAGCTTCGCTGTGCTGCTTTTGCGCCACCACCCTCACGGGCAGGGGTGGGTAGTCACCTACATCACCACTGTTTCAATGATTGACACCTTCGGCTACCTAGTTGGCCGCAAGCTGGGCAAGCACAAGATTGCCCCGGGAGTGAGCCCAAAGAAATCGCTCGAGGGGCTTATTGCATCGGTGGTTGCTGGTAGCGCGGTGGCCATTATTGGTTCGCTGGTTCTAGGCCGAAGCATTTGGTTTGGACTGCTCTTTGCCGCCGCAATGTTGGTGGCAGCTGTGTTCGGTGACCTTGCAGAGTCACTCATCAAACGTGACCTTGGCGTGAAAGACATGAGCCGCTGGTTGCCCGGCCACGGCGGCGTCATGGATCGTTTAGACAGCATTCTCCCCGCAACTCTTATTGCCTACCTGCTTGTCAGCCTGGTTGGAAACCTCTAGGTCTGAGGCCGGTTATGACAGCGCATTTTCTAAGGGTTCCAGAAGACGAACTGGGTTACGAAACCTCTGAGGTGGACGCAGTGATTGAGTTGGCGCGCTCCCAGTTCGCAAACCCCGCAAGTCATGTCCTTGATGCCAGCTCTCTGCGTACCAAGCAATTCACCACGGTCAAGGGTGGCTACCGGATTGATTCGGTTGACGCCGCGCTTGACCGTCTCGATGATGCATTTGCTGAGCAGGAAGCCAACCGAATACTGGTACGCAGTGGCCACCAGGGTGCAGGAGAGTACCTCTCTGCATTGAAGAACACTCTGCTAGGTCGCGTGGGTCGAGGTCGTGCTAGGGCATTCAAGCGCCAGCCGTGGTGGCAGAAGGGCTACTCGGTTCGCCAAGTGGACCAACTCCTTAGGCGCGTTGGCCAGACCCTCGAGGGACAGCCATCGGTGGGGGTGTCTCAGCTGCGTCAGGTGACTTTCAGCCCAAAGTGGGCCGGTTACACCGAAGCTCAGGTTGATGCCTTCCTGGACCGTACCGTCCAATACCTTCAGATTTCCAAGCATCTCGGTTAAAATTACGTATTGGGCCATTTGGCCCTTTGTTTTTGACACGGCAATGATGTGCAAGCGCGAAGCGAGGTGAGCTGTGGGTCGTCATGAGGCTTATCGGCCAAGCATCTCGGAACGCGCCACCGTCAACATGGACGGATGGCTGCAAAGCCGTGGCATGCGTCGTCCTGGCCTGCCTCGCCTCCGCCGAGGTGCACTGCTGCCGTACTTCGCCTTCCTGTTTGTGGCCGGACTCATGTACGTGACGGCAGTAGACCCGTATGCGGGTAACCTTGCGGTTGCTTACGCAGACGATTTCGCGCCAAATGCCCCTGGCGGTCAGTCGGTAGACATCATCACGCCAACCACGGTTTCGTTCGCCCGCGGTGGATTTGACATCGTGGCCGGCAACAAGGTGGTCAAGCTATTTGTCACCGATGCGGGTGTGCCGGATGCAGGTACCGCTCAGGCATTCGCAAAGAGCCTCGGTGGCCAGCTTGGGTGGGGCCAGGATCAGTACTCCTGTCTAGTTAAGCTCTGGAATCGTGAGTCACACTGGAATGCCTTGGCTCAGAACACTTCGAGCGGCGCCTACGGAATCCCACAGGCTCTCCCGGGGTCGCGCATGGCATCCGAAGGCGCCGACTGGATGAGCAACCCGCAGACTCAGATTCGCTGGGGTGTGAAGTACATTCAGGGTCGCTACCACACGCCTTGCACCGCGCTCCTGCACTCCAACGATTACGGCTGGTACTAGCGTGGGCCGCAGCAACCGGCCAAGTCGCGGCAAGCGGCAGAACCAAGAGCCGGAAGAGTTAAACCTCGACCTAATTCGCATGGGAATGAAGCGCACCGAGGTTAAGAACGGGGTGCCTTGCTTTGTGCAGCCAACCAACGGTAGGTCCGAGGATCGTTCCAAGAGTTGGATCTGCCCAAACTGCACAGTGCCAATTCAGTGGGGCACCAGTCATCTGGTTGCCTGGCCAGCCGACCTTTCGGTTGAAACCCGACGCCATTTCCACACCCGCTGCTGGGACATGTACAACGGATACCTGGGTTAAGCATGGCTCTGATTGACATTCGCTCGGGTGCCGAGTTGCCAGTTGAGCGCCACCCGTTCACTCTGCACACCGATGACGGAGAGACTCTGGTTGCCGAGCTGGCGCTGCCCGTTGGTAAACCACCAGTGGCTACCCTGATTTGTCTGCACCCGCTTCCAACTCACGGCGGTTTTATGGAGAGCCACGTCATGCGCAAGGCTTCTAACCGCTTGCCCTATCTGGCCGACCTGGCTGTTTTGCGCTTCAACACCAGAGGCACCGAGTCACCTCAGGGTAAGAGCACTGGGACTTTCGACGGGGGAGTTGCCGAACAGTACGATCTCGAGGCGGCAGTGGCTTGGGCAGTTGCGCAGGGCCTACCAAATCTTTGGTTATTGGGCTGGTCATTCGGTACTGAGCTGACCCTCAAGTACGGTTCCAACCAACCGGTTCTGGGAGGCATTTTGCTTTCGCCGCCGCTGCACCGCGCCACTCAGCAGGATCTGGAAAAGTGGAACCACGTTGACAAGCGGGTGGTTGGCATCATTCCAGAGTTCGACGACTATCTGAAACCAGACGAGGCATCGGTGGCCTTTGGAAGTCTGCGCAAGTTTGAACAGATCAACGTTGCCGGAGGTAAGCACCTCTGGGTTGGCGAGGACCAGGTTTACCGGGTGCTTTCCGAAATTGTTGCAGTGGTGAATCCGGCCGCGCTGCCGCTGCCAACCTCGGTTGAGGTCTAGTTCCTAGAGTGCATCCTGGCGCGGCATAACCACCTGGCGCAAAATCAAGATCACCGATGCGGCCACCGGAATGGCAACCAGAGCGCCCAGTACGCCAAGTAGAGTGCCACCCGCGAGAGCAGCAACCACAACCACAGCACCAGGCACAGCCACTGCCTTGCTCATGATGCGAGGGCTGATGACATATGCCTCAATCTGCATGTACACCAGGTAGTAGACCAGCACAATCAGCGCCAGGGCAGGGGACTGGCTGAGTGCCACGAGGGTGATGATCACGGTTGCGGTAAGCGAGCCAACCAAAGGAATTAGGGCTAGCAGGAACGCGAGGGTGGCTAGCACCGGCGCGTATGGCACCCCGATGATGAGCAGCACGATGAAAAGGAGAGCGCCGTTGAGAGCCGCAATGGTGACCTGCCCGATTACGTACCGGCCAACCGCGGTAGAGACCTGCTCACTGATGTCTGCAAAGGTAGAGCGACGCGAGGCGGGTACCAGCGAGTAAACAAAACGCTTGAACGACTTTAGCGAGGCCATGAAGTAGAGGCTGAGAATCATGATGATGATGCCGCCGGTAATGCCGTTCAAAATGGTTAGGCCAACTTTGACAACGCCACCGAGCATGGTGGGCCAGTTGCCGCTGTCGGCGAGGAATGTTCCAACCTTGTTGAGGGCATCGGTGATTGCCCCGCCAAAGTGAACGTCAAGGTTGTGCACAAATGGCACGTTGACGAAGTTGGTCAGCAGCACTGGCGCGCCCTCAACGAAGTGCGCCGTCTGGGTGACCAGGTTTGGCAAGAATATGACGCCTACGCCCACAAAGAAAGCCACGAAAAGCACGGCCACAATAGTGATTGCCATGGGGCGCGCGATGCGACGCTTTTCCAACAGGTTGACTATTGGGTCAAGGCCCAGAGCGATGAAGATGGCCGCAAAAACGTAGGTGAGAACGCTGGCGAGCGAGATGAACATGCTGCCGATAAGCATGGCCGTAAGCACGCCCAGACCGCCCAGCAGTCCGAGTTGGAATGCATTGGTCACTCTGAATGGCGCACCTGACATTGGCTACTCTTCCGTGGGGTATTCGGCAACGGCACCGCGACGGTCGGCTCGGAAAGCCGCATCCACCAGTGCCTTGAGGTTCTTCAGGTAAATGCTGGCAGAATCCTGCTCCAGTTTGAGCTGGCTCAGGCGCGCTTCGGCCTCTCGGATGCGCACGGCGCTCACCAAGTTTGCCTCGCTGACGAGGTTTCGGGCCTCTGCTTCGGCTGCCGCAATAGTTGCCTCGGCCTTAGCACGAGCCGCATCGATGCTTGACTTGCTGGCGCTGCGGGCAGCTGCCTCGAGGGTCTCGGCTTCCAGTCGAGCTGCGTTTACACGAGTCAGAGCCAGCGAGAGCTGCGCGTTGGCGTCGTCGAGATAGCGCTGGGTAGCGGCAACTGCCTCCTGGTGCTTCTTCAGGTATTCTTGCTCGGCCTCGTTGCGGCGAGCCGTCAGCTCCAGTTCGAGGTCAATGCGCGCCTGTTCGGCAACCAGTTCCTGAGCGCGGCCCATATCGAGCTCGCGGGTGTTGTCACGGTTGGCGAGTAGCTTGCGCTCAGCCAAGTCGCGCTCCACCTTGGTCTTCATGGACTCGATGTCGCGTCGGGCGCTGGCGCGAAGCTTGGCCACCTCGGTGGCTGTGGCTCCGCGGATTGCTCCTGCCTCGCGGTTGGCATCGGCGGTTAGTCGTGCAGCCTCGCTGCGAGTGAAGTTCATTAGATCGTCGGCGTCGACGCGAGCCTGCCCCATCACGCGCTCTGCGCGGCGGTGAGCCTCGGCCACGAGGGCATCGTAGTAACCCTTGGCCTCATCCCTGACCTCGTCGGCTTCCGCCTTGGCCTGGGCCAACATGCGATCGCGTTCTTGAGTTGCCTCGGCCAGCAGGCGAGTTGCCATTTCCTCGGAGGTTGAAAGCACCAGGGTTGCCTTAGCGCCAACTCCGGCGTATGAGGGAGCCCCTACCTCTTTTAGCTCATCAAGAGCCTGCTTCAGTTTGGACTGAGATTCACGCAACTCATTTGCTAGCTGGGAATTCTGGGCAGAGATCGAAAGGATTTCCTTGCGGAGGTCTCGGATTGCGTCGTCTACGGCACCCTTGTCATAACCACGCAGAGTGGTTGGGAAATCGCCCTCGAGGTTAGACAAACTGGCGCTCCTGACGGTTTCGGTAGACTGAACATCTAGGGTTTTGAACCCGAGCCAAGTTTACTCCGAATGGATTTTTGATGCGTTTCTTGACTGCCGCCATTCTGTTTGTGGTGTCTGCTGCGCTAATCCTAACCGGCCTGGCTCAAAGGACAATTTGGCACCCACCTGCGGCTCATGTCCGTTACGTTCAGGCCACTTCCACTGCGCCACTGATGGTTGTGGAGCATTCATTTCTTACCCAGTACCCTGGCCAGCCGGTTGTAACGGCTACCAACGATGGTGGCTCATTCATCGCGGTTGGTCGCCAGTCCGACATCGATGCTTGGGTTGGCAACACCACCCACCAAATTGTTGGCCTGAAGACTGACAACGGCGCCACCTCGACTCATGTTGCCATTAGGCACGGCTCTCAGGTTTCCGCCAACCCGCTTGGTTCAGACCTGTGGCGTCACGAGGTCAGCGCCATTGGCAACGTATCCACCCTGGTTGACCCTGCCGAGGGAGCCGCACTGCTGGTTGCCTCAAACGGTTTCAACCCCGCTCCACAGACACTGAGGCTCACCTGGGCAATCCAGTTTGACCCAACTCCGAGTCGGGTACTTTTCATAGTTGGCGGCATCCTGCTGCTCGCCGCTGTGATTGTGAACTGGTGGGCTTGGTACAAGATGCGCAAGGACCGTGGTCCACGGCGCCGTCTACCAAAGGCTCCGCAGGGACCAAAACTGCGTCGCCGTCGAACCCGAAGTTCTGCTCCGGTTCGTGGACGCCGTTCGGCACGCAATTTCACCGCAGTAACTTCGGGAATTCTTCTAACCGCTACTCTGGCCGGTTGCACAGCCTCGCAGCCAGCCGCCAGTGAATCCGCATCCGCGAGCGCCGCCAGTAACCTGCAGCAGCCTGCCGTGGTCACTCAGAGTCAGCTGCGCAACATTGTTGAGCGGGTAGCGCAGGTGGTTTCAGTTGGAGACACCGTCCACGACTCCAAGCAGCTCACTACCCGCGTTGCTGGTCCAGCGCTGGATTCGCGCAGTTCGTACTACGCGCTTCAGAAGGCCTCTAAGAAGATAAAGAACCTTCCTGCGATTGCAACCAGCAAACTCAACCTTGCCCTGCCAGCAGCCAGCAGCGAGTGGCCCCGGACGGTCATGGTCATCACCTCAACCGGTGCAAACGACCACCTGCCACAAATGTTGGTGCTCCAGCAGCAATCCGCGCGTGCACAATACAAGCTCTGGTACGACATCGACATGCTGCCAGGTGTAAAGCTTCCTGCTCTGAATACCGCCAAGGCCGGCGCCATTCCGGTTTCGGCAGACTCGCTCTTCCTCAAGATCGCCCCTCAGGCTCTCCCGACCGCATTCGGAGATTTGATTGACAATGGTCAGTCTTCGCTAAGTGCCGCCATGTTTAACGTTGCAAACGACGAGTATTACCAGCAGATTGCGGCCCTGGTCCAGAGTCAGCGCCAGAACCTCAGCAACGCAACCATCAAGGTTGTGCACCTTCTGGGTGATCCAAACGTGCTTAGCCTTTCCACCGTGAACTCGGGCGCTTTGGTGGCCGTATACATGCTGGATAAGTCTGTGATCAAGCCGAAGGACCGAACTCAGGCAGTTGCTGTGACCGGTAACGAGAAGTTGCTGCTTGGCTCGGCCGGAAGCACCACAGGAATTAAGACCTTCTACGGCAGCATGCTTCTGTTTTACGTGCCTGCCATTGCCTCCAAAGACCGCATCGTAACTCTGGGCGCAACCCAGGTTCTCCTGAAGGTAACTAGCCTGTAATGAACTCTCTGCCAGCCAGCTTCGGCGGTGCCGTTGACCTCTCTTCGCTCGTCAACAAGGCCAAGAGCCAATCCAACCCCACCGATGCCGCTGCCGCACCAAATACCGCCGGCGCTCCATCAGATGCCCCCAACTCCAGCGATGCAGCCGTTGAGGTCGCCTCTCTGGTAATCGATGTAACTCCTGCCGGCCTGGCCAATTTCGTAAAGATTTCGGAGCGTGTGCCCGTATTGGTGGAGTTCCACACCGCAAGGTCGCAGGGTGGAACAGAACTCAGCCGAAAGTTGGCCCAGGACGTGATTCGCCGCGGCGGAGACATGATTCTGCTTCGAATCGATGGCGACCACGCCCAAGTGGGCGAGTTACTTCGCGCCTTTCAAGTTCAGTCGCTTCCGGCCGTCTGTGCCTTGCTGCTTGGCCAGCCGGTGCCACTGTTCAACGGAGACCAGACCTCCGAGGTGGTCAAGCAGGTGCTGGACAAGCTCATCCTGCTCGCGCGCGAAAACCAGGTAAACCAGCGGGCATCGGTGGTTGAAGGCGCTGGAGAACCAGCCGAGCCGCCGCTGCCGCCGCGCCACGCCGCTGCCTATGAGGCCATGGAGGCGGGGGATTACGCCAAGGCCATTGAAGAGTTTGAGGCAGCTTTGCGCGAGGCGCCAGCAGATGTGATTGCCGATGGCGGCCTGGTGCAGGCCAAGTTGTTGCTGCGCACCGATGGCCTAGACCTTGAGAAGGTGCTTCGCGACCCGGCCCAGGACCTAGCCAGTGTGCTTCAAAAGGCCGACGTTTTGACCGTAATCGGTCACTTCGAGAAGGCGTTTGACGCCATTCTCGAGACCTTTGCCGTGGCAAACAAGGAAGACCGCGATGTGCTGCGAGCTCACCTGCTGGACCTGTTCAAGGTTGCTGGACCGCAGGCGCCCGAGGTCAATGCGGCGCGCGCTAAGCTGACCAACCTGCTCTACTAGACGCTTAGAGTGAAGTGGCCCACGCAACGTGGGCCACTGCAAGTGTGTGATGACTACTTTTTTGCTGGCTTGAAGTAGACCGCTCCCAGTGGGGGCACGGTAATCTCGGCGCTGAATGGTTGGCCGTGCGTGCCGGCGTCCTTCACCGAGATCTTTCCCATGTTGCCAACACCTGATCCACCGAATTCCTCGGCATCGGTGTTGAGAATTTCAATCCACTCACCTTCGCTTGGGAAGCCAACCCGGAAGAACCCGTGTGGTTCGCCGGCAAAGTTCACAACCACAACAATCGGCTCGCCCTTGTCGCTGTAACGCACGAACGAGACGGTGTTTTGGTCGGCATTTCCGCCGTCAATCCACTGGAAACCCTCGCGTTCGTGGTCGCGCTGCCACAGGGCAGGGTTGTCCTGGTAGATGCGGTTAAGGTTAGAGACCAGCTTCTGCACGTTTTGGTGGGCAGGCTGCTCCAAAATCCACCAGTCGAGTCCGCGTTCCGAGGACCACTCGCTCAACTGGCCGAACTCGCTACCCATGAAGATCAGCTGCTTGCCCGGGTGGGCCCACATGTAGGCCAGGAAGGCTCGCAGGTTAGCAAGTTGCTGCCAACGGTCACCCGGCATCTTGGCCAGGAGTGAGCCCTTGCCGTGCACTACTTCGTCGTGGCTGATTGGCAGCACAAACTTCTCGTCGTAGGCGTAAAGCATGCTGAAAGTCAGCTCGCCGTGGTGGTAGCGACGGTACATCGGGTCCTTCTCGATGTACTGCAGGGTGTCGTGCATCCAACCCATGTTCCACTTGAAGCCGAAGCCCAGTCCGCCGCCGTCAGTAGGAGCGCTGACGCCGCCCCAGCTGGTGCTCTCCTCGGCAATCATCATGATGCCAGGGTTGCGACGGTACACGGTGGCGTTGGTCTCCTGCATGAAGCGGATTGCTTCAAGGTTCTCGCGGCCGCCGTACTGGTTTGGAACCCACTCGTCGGCCTTACGTGAGTAGTCCAGGTAGAGCATCGAGGCAACCGCATCAACGCGTAGGCCATCGATGTGGAACTCTTCGATCCAGTAGTTGGCGTTAGCCATTAGGAAGTTGCGAACCTCGTGACGGCCGAAGTTGAACACAAAGGTTCCCCAGTCTGGGTGCTCGCCCTGGCGTGGGTCGGCGTGCTCGTAGAGTGGCACTCCGTCGAAGCGGCCGAGCGCCCATTCGTCCTTGGGGAAGTGGGCTGGCACCCAGTCAAGAATCACACCGATGCCGGCCTCGTGCAGCCTGTCGATGAGGTAGCGCAAGTCGTCTGGTGAGCCAAGACGGCTGGTTGGAGCGTAGTATCCGGTGACCTGGTAACCCCAGGAGGGGCCGTATGGGTGCTCGGCCAGCGGCATGAACTCAACGTGCGTGAAGTTCAGTTCCTTGAGGTACGGAATCAGCTCATCTGCCAGGCCGCGGTAGGTGAGTCCCGGACGCCACGAAGCGGCGTGCACCTCGTAGATGCTCATCGGCTCCTTCAGCGCGTTCTTCTTGGCGCGAGCCTTGATCCAGGCGCTGTCGTTCCACTTGTAGTTGCTTTCGGTAATCACCGATGCGGTGGCAGGCGGAACCTCGGTGGCGCGGGCGAGCGGGTCAATCTTGGTGATCCAGTGGCCATCCTTGGTGAGGATTTCGTACTTGTACTTGGTTCCCGCACCAATCCCAGGAATGAAGAGCTCCCAGATGCCGCTGGAGCCCATGACGCGCATGGCGTGACCTACGCCGTTCCAGTGGTTGAAGTCGCCAACCACGCGAACTCCCTGAGCGTTTGGTGCCCAGACAGCAAAGCGAGTTCCAGCCGATTTGCCGAGCTTGCCCTTCATCTCAACTATGTGCGAGCCAAGTGCGCGCCAAAGTTCCTCGTGACGCCCCTCGGTGACCAAGTGGATGTCGAGCTCGCCCAGCGTTGGGGCGTAGTGGTATGGGTCGTCTGTCTCCCAGACGTTGCCGTCTTCGTATGAAGCCCGGACGCGGTAGTCGGGGATATGGCTCCCCGCAACAACAGCCTGCCAGATGCCGTTCTCCAGGTGCTGCATGGGATGTTCGGTGCCGTCTTCAAGCAGTGCAGTTACTTCTTTGGCCAGAGGCTTTAAGGTGCGAATCGCAACGCCACCTTCGAAAAGATGTGCGCCTAAAACTGAATGTGGGTCGTGGTACGAGCCAACGCTCACGCGCCAGAGCACGTGGCTGTCAACGCTCGGTGCAACCAGTGCAACCTCACCCTTGGCCTTCGTTACCTTCTTTGTAGCCATGTTTTGCTGCCTATCTCTGGAGGGTGTGTTGAGTCTAGTGGCCGTGGTCCACGCGGAGAACGTGAGCCGGTTCTACGAATGAGTCCAACTTCACGTAGTTGTGGGCACCCCACTGGAAGCTTTGACTCGTGAATAGGTCGGTCACGCGGAACTGGGCATCGGAGGCGAAGCCAAGCTTGCTTAGGTCTAGGTGAACCGTGGTCTCACGCACCGCATGCGGGTCAGTGTTAACCACAACGATGATGGTGTTGGCCTGGCCGGTAGGCGAGTGCTCCGCCTTCAGATGTTTGGTGAAGCAAATGATTGAGGAATCATCGGTGGCGTGGATTTCAATGTTGCGCAACTGGTGCAGCGCTGGGTTGTCTTGACGAATCTGGTTCAAGCGACTGATGTAAGGCGCAATGGTCTTGCCCTCGGCTGCCAGTGCATCCCAGTCGCGCTGCTTGTACTCGTATTTCTCCGAGTTGATGTGTTCTTCGGCGCCGGGACGGGCCACCGACTCAACCAGTTCGTAGCCTGCGTAGAGACCCCAGTTCGGGGTTGCCATTGCAGCCAGAACGGCGCGAATCTTGTGTCCCGACTTGCCTCCGAACTGCAGGTACTCGGTGAGAATGTCCGGAGTGGAGACCCAGAAGTTGGGACGGAAGAAGTTGGCGCTTTGATGGGCAACCTCGTTTAGGTACTGCTCCAGTTCCCACTTGCTGTTGCGCCAGGTGAAGTAGGTGTAGGACTGCTGGAAGCCAACCTTGCCTAGGCTATGCATCATGGCGGGCCGGGTGAATGCTTCGGCCAGGAAGATTACCTCGGGGTGTTTGGCGTTCACTTCGCCGATGAGCCACTCCCAGAAGTTGACCGGCTTGGTGTGTGGGTTGTCTACACGGAATACCTTGACGCCTTTGGAGATCCAGAGCTCAACCACGCGAAGTACCTCACGATAGATGCCCTCGGGGTCGTTGTCGAAGTTAATCGGGTAGATGTCCTGGTACTTCTTTGGAGGGTTTTCGGCGTAGGCAATAGATCCATCGGCGCGCGTGGTGAACCATTCAGGATGTGCCGCCACCCAAGGGTGGTCTGGCGATGCCTGGAGTGCCAAATCGAGTGCAATCTCGAGGCCAAGTTCGTTGGCTCGCTTCACGAAGGCCTCGAAGTCGGCCATGGTACCTAGATCTGGGTGGATGGCATCGTGGCCTCCCTCCTTGTTGCCAATGGCCCATGGCGAACCAGGGTCCTGTGGGCCCACCACAAGGGTGTTGTTTGGGCCCTTTCGGTGTGCGCTACCAATCGGGTGGATGGGCGGCATGTAGAGAATGTCGAAGCCCATTTCTCTGACGGCAGGAAGTCGGTTGGCTGCGGTTCTAAAGTTTCCGCTGGTCCAGACGCCGGTTGCTTCGTCTAGGTGTGCTCCTTCGGAACGTGGGAAGAACTCGTACCAGGCGCCGAAGCCGGCTAGCTTGCGCTCGGAGTTGATGGTGTATTTGTCTGAAAGGGTCTCGAGCGAGCGAATGGGTTCGGCGGCCACTGCCTGCTGAACCTCCGGTGCCTCTGCTAAACCGAGGCGAGTGATTGGGTCAACCGCGGTATCGCCAAGCAGCGACGCAATCTTGGCGAGCAGTGCCGCATTCTTCTTGGAGCGGCCGGTCTCGGCTGCGGCGCGATTGAAGACGTTGGCGCCCTCCATCAGCATGAGTTCGGCGTCGATGCCGGCCTTTACCTTGATCTCGGCATTGTGATGCCAAGTCTCGTAGTCGTCGCCGAAGGCACGGATCTGGAAGCTGTAGCTGCCCTGTTCTGGAAGCTGAGCCTCGGCGTGCCAGAGGTCAGTTCCCGGAGCACCCTTGTGCATTCGGTGCACTGAGGTCTTGCCCTTTGGGCTGGTGAGTAGAACCTCGGCGGCAACCGAGTCGTGCCCCTCGCGGAAGACACGGGCGGAGAAGGGGATGACCTCACCCTCGTAGGCCTTTGCCGGCCACCTGCCCCCGTCAATGACTGGGCTAACATCCAGGATAGGAATTCTTCCCATCGGTGAACTGTGTCGGTAAGAGATGGCCTTGTCTTTGCTCACAGTTTGTAATTTAGTGAACGACGCAGGCAGGGGTAGGGGAAAACCTAAATGATTTACCCGTTCGTTGTAGAACTGATTTGAAGCGATCAGGCGGTTATGGCGCGAAGGAGCAGAGTAGATGCTCCCGAGACCACGATTGGCTCACTGGAATCCACCTTCAGGAGCTCTGTCGGCGGAAGTTCGTGCGCGCTGTTCCACAGAATTTCCCAAGTGGTGTGATCGGTGTCCTGAGGCAACTGAAGCTTAATCTCGCGCTCGGCTCCGTGAACAATCAATAGCGTGTGGTTGCTGGTGCCATCGGCATCCAGGTGTTCCGAAAGTCGCTGAAGCGTGCGGGTCTCGGAGTTGTTCCAATCTTCATTGGTCATGATGTGACCAAGCGAGTTGTACCACCGAATCCGGTCGAGGCCAATCTCAAGCCGCTCCCAGGAGCCAAAGTTGGTTGGGCGAAGTGATGCGTTTTCCTGACGCAATTTGGTGAGGTAGGAGAAAGTGGTTTGTAGGTCGAGGAGTGCCCGACCAGCGTCCCAGTTCACCCAAGAGATTGAACTGTCCTGGCAGTAGGCGTTGTTGTTTCCCTGCTGGGTCTTGCCGCGTTCGTCTCCGGCTGTGATCATTGGTATTCCAGCTGAGAATAGAAGCGTGCCTAGCAGGTTGCGCCCAGCCTTGCGGCGTTGAGCAGTTATGAATGGATCCTTCGATTCGCCCTCGGCGCCAAAGTTGAATGAGAAATTGTTGTTTGAGCCGTCGCGGTTGCTCTCACCGTTTATCTGGTTGTGCTTTACGTTGTAAGAAACTAGGTCGCGCAGGCAGAAGCCATCATGGGCCGTAACGAAGTTAACCGTCTTGAGAGGTGTTCCCGCGTTACCGGAAATGTCCTGAGATCCGGCTAGGCGGGTAGCTAGATCAGCGACGCCATTCCAGTGGCTGCCAGAGTTGCGGGCGTTGGCCAGGTCGGTCAGCCAGAAGCGTCGCACCGAGTCGCGATATCGGTCGTTCCACTCGGCGTAGGTGTTAGGGAAGTTTCCGGTCTGCCAACCGCCCAGTCCCACATCCCAGGGCTCCATTATCAGTTTCGCCTGCGACACGATTGGGTCACTCGCCATCTGCTGCAGCAGGGGGTGGTTTGGGTCATAGGTGTTGGAAGCATCGCGTGCCAGGGTGGTCGCCAGATCGAAGCGGAAGCCGTCTATCTGCATGTTTTCGGTCCAGTAGCGGAGCGAGTCCATGGTCAGCTGAACCACGTGAGGGTTGGAGAAGTCGAGCGAGTTGCCGCATCCGGTGGTGTCCTGATACCAGCCGCGCTCGTCTAGTCGGTAGTAATTGGAGTTGTCCAGACCCCGGTAGGAGTAGGTGAGACCGCCTCCACCACCTTCTGCTGTGTGGTTGTAGACCACATCCAGGATCACCTCGATGCCCGCTCGGTGCAGTTCGCGGATTGCGGTCTTTAACTCCGTGACTACGTGCTCGGGCCCTTTGTCGCGCGCGGCCGAGGAGGCGTAGCGATACTGCGGGGTGAAGAAGTTGATGGTGTTGTAGCCCCAGTAGTTAATGAGACCCATGTTCACGAGGCGTGGCTCGGAAATGAACATGTGAATGGGGAGCAACTCGACCGCGGTAATTCCGATGTCGAGAAGATGTTTGATTGTGGCTGGGTGACCCAGGGCAGCGTAGGTACCCCGGATATCGTCGGGGAGATCCGGATTGGCGCGAGTCAGGCCACGAACGTGAGCCTCATAGATGATGGTGCGGTCTAGCGTGGTCGCCGGTTTGGTGACTCCCTGCCAGTCAAAGGTGTCAACCACGGCCTTGCAGTAGTACTCACGAGCGCTCAAGCGTTCGATGGCTCGGGCGTATGGATCGATGAGGTTCAGCGTTGGATTGAAGGCATGGCGCGGGCCGTCCGGGCCGTCGGCGCGAAGTGCGTAGGCAATTCCAGGTTGAATCTTGGGGCTGGTGATTTCCCATACATCGCCGTCGACTCGCTTCATGGCGAGTGCTTCTTTTACCAGGCGAGGATTCTCGGGTCCAAGGATGCAAAACTGAACCGATTCGGCGCTGGCGGAATAGACTCGTGCGGTTCCCTTGCCGTGCGAAAAAGTAACCCCCATACGTTGCGGGTTAACGCGATTTTCCAGAGTCTGCTTCGGCATTATCTTCAAATCCTACTTTGCAATCGGTTACAGGATTGTTTCGTTTATTACCTGAAACCACCTTGCAAAGTTCAGGAATGGCCCCCTCAGATAATCTTAACTTATGCCCGTCTACCTAGACCACGCCGCCACCACTTGGGTGCGTCCAGAGGTGACCAGCTTGCTCATTGCACAGTTAGCTGCGGCGGGCAATCCATCATCGGTGCATGCTTATGGTCAGGCGGCCAAGATGCGCCTGGAGGCAGCCCGAGTTCGAATCGCTAGGGCCTTGGGTTGCGACCATAACGAAGTGATATTCACCTCGGGTGGTACTGAGAGTAATAATCTCGCCATTCTTGGGCTTTTTGAGGCCAGAAATCGCCGCGCGCAGCGTCCGCTGATCTACTTTTTGGGCACCGAACACCACGCCGTTTTGGAGCCGATTGAACATCTAGAGAAGTTCGCTGGGGCCGAGGCTCGACAGATTCCGGTTGATTCGGCGGGCCATCCCGACCTAGGTTGGCTGGAGTCTGAATTGGAGGGCAACCCGCATTCGGTTGCCCTAGTGACTGCCATCTATGCCAACAATGAGACCGGCACAATTGTGGATCTTCCAGCCATCGTCGCGCTCTGTAAGCGCTTACAAATTCCTGTCCACACCGATGCAGTTGCAGCCGTGGGACACATCGGTGTGAACTTCCGAGATTTGGGTGTGAGCACCCTCGCTTTCACCGGGCACAAGTTAGGCGCCCCCATCGGTGTTGGAGTTTTGCTAGTTGGACGAGACGTTCACCTCTGCGCGCAGCAGTTTGGTGGGAGCCAGGAGCGGGCAATGCGCGCCGGAACTCAAAATGTTGCGGGAGCAGAGGCGGTGGCCCTCGCGGTTGAACTGGCAGTTGGTGAAATGAGTTCTCATCGCGCCGTTTGGGAGGGGCTGCGGCAAGATCTGCTTGATTCAGCCAGTGCAATCGCGCCAGACCTCGTGATTGGAGGTGACAGCAGCCAGGACCAGTCCAAGCGGTTGAGTAACATCGTCAATCTGGTGTTCCCGGGATGCGCTGGAGACAGCCTGCTGTTCCTGCTAGATAGTGCCGGAATTGCCATTTCCAATGGTTCGGCATGTACCGCCGGCGTTGCCACCGCATCGCACGTTTTGGTTGCCCAGGGGTTCTCTCAGCGTGATGCAGGTTCGTGCGTCCGCGTTTCATTTGGTGCCACAACCACAGGCCAAGACCTGCAAGAACTGTTGGCGGCACTGCCTGACGCATATTCAAAGGCCAAGGCTGCCGGTTTCACTGTTTAATTGATTAAGTGAAGGTATTAGCGGCTATGTCCGGCGGAGTTGACTCCGCTGTTGCCGCCGCACGCGCCGTGGCTGCAGGTCACGAAGTGGTTGGAGTTCACCTAGCGCTGAGCCGCAACGCAGGAACCCTTCGCACCGGATCACGTGGCTGCTGCACCATCGAAGACTCCATGGACGCCGCTAAGGCAGCCGACGTGCTTGGCATTCCCTTCTACGTCTGGGACTTCTCGGAGCGATTTAAAGCCGATGTGGTGGACGACTTCATCGCCGAATACACCGCCGGTCGCACCCCAAATCCCTGTATGCGATGCAACGAGCGCATCAAATTCGCTGCTCTCCTAGAGAAGGCTCTAGCCCTAGGTTTTGACGCAGTCTGCACCGGTCACTATGCGGAACTCCGGACCGATGCCGGCGGCAACCTGGAACTCCACCGCTCGCCGGCCCTGGCCAAAGACCAGTCCTATGTTTTAGGCGTGCTGACCGAGGAAGAGCTCAAACATGTGTTGTTCCCCATCGGCGCCAGCGCCAGCAAGGCCGATGTTCGTGCCGAGGCAGATGCTTTGGGCCTTACGGTTGCTAACAAGCCGGACAGTTACGACATTTGTTTCATACCGGATGGCGACACAGCTGGTTGGCTGGCAGACAAGGTTGGCGTGGCCCAGGGCGTGATTGAGGACCAGTCCGGTCAAGTGGTTGGTGAGCACCAGGGCGCGCACTCGTTTACCGTTGGACAGCGCAAGGGTCTACATCTCGGGCGTCCCGCAAGCGATGGCAAGCCACGCTTTGTGCTCGAGGTTCGCCCCAAGGAAAACAAAGTCATCGTAGGGCCGCACTCGGCGCTAGCCATTGCCGAACTCGCAGGGTCGCGGTTCAGCTGGTGCGGTATCGTCCCAGATTCCGCAGACGACTGGTTTGACTGTGAAGTTCAGGTGCGAGCGCACGGAGATTCGCTGCCTGCCACGGCTCGTTTGCAGGCTGGTGAGCTTGAAGTACGTCTCGCCGAGCCATTCTTTGGAGTTGCGCCAGGGCAAACTGCGGTGCTCTATGCGGGCACTCGAGTGCTGGGGCAGTTCACTATCGACCGCACGGTTTCGGCCGACTCGCTGCTGGTCCAAAATGTACCCGCGGACGCCTAGGCTAATCGCGTGGATCTTCAGCATGCTCAGGAGCGCATCGGTGCACTGACCGATGAAATTAACCGTCACCGCCGCGCGTACTACGAAGGCAACACGGTTCTAATATCCGATGCCGACTATGACGCCCTGATGCACGAGCTGGAGGCACTCGAACGCGACTTCCCTCAGCTAATTTCGGGTGACTCTCCAACTCAAACGGTGGGCGGTGCCGCCACACAGACTTTTGCGCCTTCGCCCCACCTGGCACGAATGATGAGCCTAGACAACGTCTTCAGTCACGCCGAGATGGCCGAGTGGGCCACCCGCGCCGAGGGGGAGCAGCTACTCTGCGAGCTCAAGATCGACGGCCTGGCCATCAACCTCCGCTACGAGAACGGCATGCTGGTTTCGGCTGCAACCCGCGGCGACGGCGTGGTTGGCGAAGATGTGACTGCCAACGTAAAGACAATCCGAGGCATTCCGCATCAGCTTGAGGGCGAGGGGCACCCGGCCGTAGTTGAAATTCGCGGGGAAATCTTCTTTGGTTTGAACGACTTTGCCCAGCTGAATGCCGGCTTGATTGACCAGGGTAAGGCGCCATTCGCCAACCCTCGCAACTCGGCGAGTGGTTCGCTGCGCCAGAAGGATGCATCGGTGACGGCCAGCCGCCCGCTGCAGATGTTGGTTCACGGTGTTGGCGCCTGGCAGGACGCCCCGCTGCAGCGCCAGAGCGAGCTCTACGCACTCCTGGCCAGTTGGGGCCTGCCCACCAGCCCAAATTTCCGTGTGGTGGATTCGGTGGACGAGGTTCTGAAGTATATCGACGAGTTTCAGGCCAAGCGTCACTCGCTAGAGCATGAGATTGACGGAGTAGTAGTCAAGGTTGACAACCTTGCCAGGCAGCGTGAAATGGGCTCAACTAGCCGTGCCCCGCGCTGGGCCATTGCCTACAAGTACCCTCCTGAGCAGGTCAACACCAAGCTGTTGGACATTCGCGTGGGAGTTGGTCGCACGGGTCGCGCAACTCCTTACGCGGTGGTTGAACCGGTCAAGGTTGCCGGTTCGGTGGTGGAGTTTGCCACCCTTCACAATCAGGAAGTTGTGAAGGCCAAGGGTGTGCTCATTGGCGACACAGTGGTTCTCCGGAAGGCCGGTGATGTAATCCCGGAGATTCTCGGTCCGGTGATTGAGCTGCGCGACGGATCCGAGTGTGAGTTTGTGATGCCAGCCAACTGTCCCGACTGCGGGGCTCCGCTTGCTCCTGCTAGCGAGGGAGATGTTGACCTGCGCTGCACCAACACCCGCAGTTGCCCGGCCCAGTTGCGAGAGCGGGTTGCCTACCTTGGCTCGCGCGGAGTGCTGGACATCGAGGCTCTGGGGTATGTTGCAGCTTGTGCGCTCACTCAGCCGCTTGAACCAGCTCAGCCCCCGCTAACTAGCGAGGCAGGCCTGTTCGACCTCACCCTAGAAGACCTACTTCCCATCAAATCGGTGGTTCTCGACCCTGACACCGGTCTTCCAAAGTTGAACGAGGACGGCACGCCCAAGGTGGTGGAGTTCTTCGCAAAGAAGGACGGATCACCAGCTGAGGTGGCTTTGAAGTTGCTTCGCAACTTGGAAGAGGTCAAGACCCGTCCACTCTGGAGGTTCCTCACTGCACTTTCGATTCGCCACGTGGGCCCAGTTGCTGCCCGAGCGCTGGCAACCAGGTTTGGCTCGCTTCAGCGAATCTTCGATGCATCGGTGGAGGAACTGAGCACCGTTGACGGCGTTGGCGAGGTGCTGGCGCGCAGTCTGAAGGAATGGATCCTGGTGGATTGGCACCGCGAGATTCTTGAGCGTTGGGCCGCCGCTGGCGTGCAGCTAGAGACTCCGGGGCACCCTGGTCCCGCGGCTGCACCTGATGGCGGCGGCAAGTTTGCCGGAATGTCTATCGTTGCCACCGGAAGCCTCAAAAACTTCACGCGAGAGCAGATTGAAGAGGCCATCATTTCCAACGGCGGCAAGGCAGCGAGCAGCGTTTCTAAGAAGACCTCTTTTGTGGTTGCCGGCGAGAACGCGGGCAGCAAGCTGGCCAAGGCCGAGGACCTAGGTGTAGAGGTCATTGACGAGGCCGAGTTTGAGCGTCGTCTCAACGCGTAGAGCCTGATTTTCCTTGTAACAAGGGCGTAACCACGCGCCAAGTAAACTGGTAACAACCACCCAATCGACGGAAGCCTCATGTCTGAAATTACGCCTGATTTGGTACGTCACCTGGCCGGCCTAGCCCGCATCCAGGTCACCGATGCAGAGGTTGCTCAATTCACCGAGCAGCTTTCCCTCATCGTTGACTCGGTTGCCACCGTTAAGGCAGCAGTCCAGGGAGATGTCCCCGCCACCAGCCACCCAATCCCAATGGCCAACGTCTTCCGTGAAGACGTAGTGGAGCCATCGCTAACCCAGGTGGAGGCCCTGAGTGGCGCCCCTGACAGCGCAGATGGCCGTTTCCGCGTCCACGCCATTCTGGACGAGGAGTAACCCATGAGCAACCTAGTTTTCAAGCCAGCCCACGAGCTGGTTCAGCTGCTGAAGTCTGGCGAAGTCACCTCGGTTGAGCTGACCCAGGCCTTTCTTGATCGCATCGCTCAGTTCAACGGCGAGGTAAACGCCTATCTGCACGTCTCGGCTGAGTCGGCTCTTGCAACCGCAGCTGATGTCGACCGTCGTCGCGCAGCGGGGGAGGCTCTGCCAGATCTGGCCGGTCTGCCAATCGCGGTCAAGGACAACCTGACCACCACCGATGCCCCAACCACTTCCGGATCGAAGATCCTCGAGGGCTGGGTGCCTCAGTACGACGCAACCGTTGTAGCCAAGCTCCGCGCCCAGTTGATGCCAATCCTCGGTAAGACCAACCTCGACGAGTTCGCCATGGGTTCGTCCACCGAGTACTCGGCCTTCGGCCCATCGCACAACCCGTGGGACCTAGACCGCATCCCAGGTGGTTCGGGTGGCGGCTCCTCCTCGGCAGTTGCCGCCTTCTTGGCGCCAATCGCCATCGGATCCGACACCGGTGGTTCAATCCGCTACCCGGCATCGGTGACTGGCACAGTTGGCATCAAGCCAACCTACGGTGCAGTCTCCCGCTACGGCCTAATCGCGCTGGCTTCCTCGCTCGACCAGATTGGACCAGTGAGCCGCAACGTTCTCGACAGCGCCCTGCTGCAGGACGCCATCGCCGGCTACGACAAGCACGACTCCACTTCGCTGCCAAACTCGTTGGGTTCCATGACCGAAGCTGCCTCGCGCAAGGACGTCAAGGGCCTGCGCATCGGTGTTATCAAGCAGCTTCAGGGTGAAGGCTTCCAGGATGGCGTTCTCAACCGCTTCAATGAGGCCCTCGAGGACCTGAAGGCCGCTGGGGCCCAGATTGTTGAAGTTGATTGTCCGTCCTTCGAGTACGCTATCGCCGCCTACTACCTGATCCTCCCAGCTGAGGCATCCAGCAACCTGGCAAAGTTTGACTCGGTTCGTTTTGGTCTTCGCGTTACCCCGGAGGGCAACCCAACCATCGAGCGCGTAATGGCTGCCACCCGTGAGGCCGGCTTCGGTCCTGAGGTCAAGCGTCGAATCATCCTAGGAACCTACGCCCTGTCGTCCGGTTACTACGATGCCTACTACGGCTCGGCGCAGAAGGTTCGCACCCTGATTCAGCGTGACTTCGCTGCTGCGTTTGCCAAGGCCGACGTGCTGGTTTCGCCAACGGCGCCAACCACCGCATTCAAGATCGGTGAGAAGAACGAAGATCCGCTTGCCATGTACCTCAACGACGTTGCCACCATTCCGGCAAACCTCGCAGGTATCCCGGGCATCTCGCTGCCAATCGGCACCGCAGACGAGGACAACCTGCCAGTTGGCATCCAGTTCCTCGCCCCAGCCATGGAGGACTCGCGCCTGTACCACGTTGGTGCCGTCCTGGAGAGCATCCTCGAAGCCAAGTGGGGCAAGACCATGATGGACTTCGCTCCAAAGCTTGAGAACCTCGTGAAGGGAGCCAACTAATGGCTAAAGCCGAACTCATGGACTACGCCAAGGCCCTCGAGCAGTTCGAGGTTGTCATTGGTCTCGAGGTCCACGTAGAGCTAAACACCAACACCAAGATGTTCTGTGGTTGCGCCAACGTGTTTGGTAACGAGCCAAACACCAACGTTTGCCCGATCTGCATCGGTCTTCCGGGCTCGCTGCCAGCGGTGAACAAGCGTGCGGTGGAGAGCGCAATCAGCATCGGTCTCGCTCTGGGTTGCAGCATTGCTCCAACCGGTCGTTTCGCCCGCAAGAACTACTTCTACCCAGACCTGGCTAAGAACTTCCAGACTTCGCAGTACGACGAACCAATCGCGTTCGAGGGTGGCATCGACATCGAGGTTCCTAGCGGCAATGTTTACACCGTTGACATTGAGCGCGCCCACATGGAAGAGGACGCCGGCAAGCTCACTCACGTTGGTGGCGCCACCGGCCGCATCCAAGGTGCGGAGTACTCGCTGGTTGACTACAACCGTGCTGGAGTGCCGCTGATTGAGATCGTTACCAAGCCTGTCTACGGTGCTGGTGCAGAGGCTCCAGAGCTTGCAGCCGCATACGTGCGCACAATCCGTGAAATCGTCAAGGGTCTGAATGTCTCGGATGCCAAGATGGAGCGCGGAAACGTGCGTTGTGACGCCAACGTTTCGCTTCGTCTGCACGGTGCTGAGAAGCTGGGTACCCGCACCGAGACCAAGAACGTGAACTCGCTGCGCTCGATTGAGCGTGCGGTCCGTTACGAGATTCAGCGTCAGGCTGCGATTCTCGCAAAGGGCGGCACCATCGTTCAGGAGACCCGTCACTGGCACGAGGACAAGGGCACCACCAGTGCCGGCCGTCCAAAGAGCGACGCTGACGACTACCGCTACTTCCCGGAGCCAGACCTGGTTCCAGTGCAGCCATCGCTGGAGTTAATCGAGAAGCTTCGCGCGGCTCTGCCAGAGAAGCCTGCAGATCGCCGCAAGCGCCTGCAGGCCCAGTGGGCATTCGCCGACTTAGAGTTCCGCGACGTTGTGAATGCGGGGCTTCTAGACCAAATCGAGGAAGCCGTTGCCGCGGGAGCTAGCGCACAGGCCGCCCGCAAGTGGTACACCGGTGAGATTGCTCGTCTAGCAAATGCCGAGGACAAAGACATCTCCGAACTCCCGCTCACTCCGGCGCACGTTGCTGAGTTGGCAGCGCTGGTTGAGGCTGGCAAGCTGAATGACCGTCTGGCACGAGAGGTTCTTACTTACGTGTTGGCAGGGGAGGGCAGCCCTGCTCAGATCGTGGTGGCTCGTGGCCTAGAGGTCGTAAACGACGACGGTGCGCTAATTGCCGCAATCGATGCAGCCTTGGCTAGTCAGCCTGACGTGCTTGACGCTATCCGCGAGGGCCGTATGCAGGCTGCCGGTGCTGTGATCGGTGCAGTTATGAAGGCTATGAAGGGTTCGGCAGATGCGGCTCGCGTTCGCGAACTCCTCATTGAGAAGGCAAATGCCTAGTTTCAGGTAAGACGAAAGGCTCGGGATTACTCCCGAGCCTTTCGTACTTAAGTCGCTGCTACTGCCAGACGATCTCTGGGTTCAGGTCGGCTGCAAACTTTAAGAGGTGCTTTTGCAGCACAAACTCCATGCGCTCACGCAACTCATCGTTGTCACCGGTTGCGGTAAGAGTTAGTTCGTTCTCACCGGTTGCCAAAGCCTCGCCGTAAGCACCGTCTATGGTGAAGCTCCAGCCGTTTGGGATCTCTGCCACGGCAATCTTGTGCCCCAGGTGGCCGCCGAGCTGCTTGGCCCATCGGGCAGGGCGTTCAATGCTGATAACTGCTTTGCTCATGGGGCAAGTCAAGCAGTGGCTTTGAAACGTTGCAAGTGAGGTTAGCCTCACCCTGAAAAGAAAGAAAGGCACTTTCTTTCGAAAGTGCCTTTTCAAGCGGGTGAGTAACGGGACTTGAACCCGCGGCCCCCTGGACCACAACCAGGTGCTCTACCAGCTGAGCTATACCCACCATGTACTGCGCAATGCGCAATAACCGAACAAGTCTAACAGATTGGTGGCGTCATTGGGCAGGGGCCGGGAACCCGGCTGCCTATGCCTGCAAAGCGCGAGTGGCTGCCGCCGCAGCCTCATCGGAGGTTGGGCCAGGCGCCGCAACAAACACTGCCTCACGGTAGTACTTGAGCTCTACGATGCTCTCCATGATGTCTGCAAGTGCACGGTGGTTGCCGCTCTTCTTTGGCATCTGGAAGTAGACGCGTGGATACCAGCGGCGACTAAGTTCCTTGATGGAGGAAACGTCAATGTTGCGGTAGTGAAGGTGCTGGTCTAGCTCCGGCATGTAGCGGTTGAGGAACATGCGGTCGGTTCCGATGGTGTTTCCAGCGAGGGGTGCATCCTTGGCGTTTGGCACGAAACGCTTCACGTACTCAAGAATCACCTGTTCGGCTTCGGCCAGGTCCAGCCCCTCGTCAAACTCGTTGATCAGACCGCTATCGGTGTGCATCTGACGAACGAAGTCGTTCATGTTGGCAAGTGAGTCTGGACGAGGCTTGATGACTAGGTCGAGCCCGGCATCGAGCACTTCGAGCTCCTCGTTGGTTATTACCACTGCAACCTCAACCAAACAGTCGCGCTCAACGTCGAGACCGGTCATTTCGCAGTCAATCCAAACGAGGTTAGAACTAATGTCAATCACACCTAAAGTAGAGCGGGTACCTCGGACAATTTTAGGCCCGAAGCCGGATCAAGCAGGCTTGGCGGCCTTCTTGATAGCCTTCCGGGCCGCGCGCCGTTCCTTGCGTCCAGCTGCCACCCAGTAGAGCACCGGCACAATGATCAGGGTCAGAGCAGTGGACGAGAACAGACCACCGATAACCACAACCGCCAGCGGCTTGGAAATGAATCCGCCTCCGCCGGTAACCCCCAGAGCCATTGGGGTTAGAGCAAAGATGGTGGCCAGAGCGGTCATCAAAATTGGCCGCAAACGTTGACGGGCACCATTCATGATGGCGTCATGAACATTCATTCCCTGGTCGTGGTACTGGTTGATCAGGTCAATCAGCACAATGGCGTTTGTCACCACGATGCCCACCAGCAGAAGCATTCCAATCAGGGCAGGAACTCCTAGTGCGGTGTTGGTGATTAGCAGTGCCACCAATGCGCCTGTTGCAGCGAATGGAATTGAGCTCAGCAGCAGGATCGGTTGAAGCAGGCTGCGGAAGGTTGCAACCATAACTAGGTAGACGATGGCAATGGCTGCTAGGAGGGCTTCGCCAAGCTGAACGAACGAGTCGGTCTGATCCTTGCTAACTCCGCCCAGCGATGCGGTTGCACCGGCTGGCAGTGTGACCTTGGCTAGGCGCTTGGTGACGTCTTTGGTGATGCCACCCAGGTTGTCTCCAACTGGCTTGAGTGAAACGGTAGCGGTTGGAGTGCCCTGCTCGCTGGTCACAGAGGTTGGCACCAGGGTCTGCGAAATCTCTGCCAAGCTGCTGAGCTTTACGCTTCCACTGGCGGTTGGGATAGAGATTGCGCCAACCTCGGCCACGGTTGCCGGGGTCTTGGCCTGAACAACGTAAATAGGAGTGCTTACGCCGTCAACGTTGATCTTGCCAATGGAACTTGGGTTCATGGTGGCGGCAAGGATGCCTTGCACTGCAATCTCGCTAAGGCCCAGCTTGGCCGCCTTGTTGCGGTTCACGGTCACCTGCAGGGTGCGCTGTTCAGTTGCCAGTGAGTTGGTGATCTCGGAAACATTCTTGGTGCCGGCCATAGCCTTAGCCACCGATGCAAGAGCAGCCTTCAAGACTGAATCTTTCGAGGCCGAAACCTTGATGTCGATGGTGCCGGTGCTTCCAAAGCTTCCACCCTGTTGCAGCTTCACCACTCCCAGCGACGGGTCGGAGGCTGCCTTGGCGAGCACGCGCTTCTGCAGTGCCTGCTGGTCTATGCCCTCAACGGTTGTGATTTGAAGTTGAATGCCACCAGCTGCGGCACCAAAGGCAACGCGACCATCTCCGGCGCTACCAACTGTGGCCAGCACAATCTTCACGTTCTTCTCAGCCAAAACAATGGCCTCGAGTTTCTTGGCAGCAGCGTTGGTCTGATCGAAGCTGCTTCCAGCCTTGATTTCCTGGCTAAGCACAAAGTTATTGCTGTCGGAGTTGCCGATGAAGTTGGTCTTAAGGAACGCGGACATGCCGAATGTGAGCATGAGAATGATGAAGGCAGCAACCAGAGTGATCACTGGACGGGCCTGAGTGGCCTTGAGAACCGGAAGGTACCCGCGCTGCAGCCAAGACTTACGCTCACGTTCTTCCTCGGCCTCACGCACCTGCTCGGCCAATTTCTTGGCGCTCTTAGCATCGGCATCGGTGGCTGGCGTCTTGAGCAACCAGTACGCCAGCACCGGAACAATGGTGAGCGAGACGAAGAGCGATGCGAGTAGGGCAACCGCGAAGGTGAGGGCAAATGGACGGAACAGCTGGCCCACCAGTCCACCAACCAGAGCGATTGGCAGGAACACCGCAACAGTTGTGATGGTGGCCGCGGTAATGGCTGCAGACACCTCACGCACTGCATTGAGTACAGCCTTATTCTTTGGCTCGCCGTAGGCAAGGTGGCGGTTGATGTTCTCAATAACCACGATGCTGTCATCCACAACTCGACCGATGGCAATGGTCAGCGCGCTGAGAGTGAAGAGGTTGAGGGAATAGCCTGAGACGTTTAGACCAATGAAGGTGATCAGCACGGAAGTTGGAATGCTGATTGCGGTCACCAGCGTTGACCGCAGCGACATCAGGAACAGCAGAATGACCACGATTGCGAAGCCAAGACCGAGTAGGCCCTCCTGGTTGAGGTCCTGAAGGGACTTCTCAACGTAAGGAGCCTGGTCGAATTCGGTCACGATGGTGACATCGCCCAGTTTCTGCTTCAGGGTTGGAACGGCAGCGGCAACCGCGTGGCTTAGAGCAACCGAGTTGCCGTCTTGAGTCTTTGTGACGGCGATGCTCAGGGCTTCCTTGCCGTTCACGCGCGAGACAGAAGTGGTTGGAGCCGGGTCCAAAGTCACCGATGCAACCGAACCTAGGGTTACCGCGGTGACTGAGGTCTTCACAGTCGGAGTCAGACCGCTGAGCGCCGAAGACAGTGCCGATCCACCCGCCATCGAACTCGGGTAGCCACCAGCGGTTGCGCCGGATGGCAAGCCGCTGCCGGTTGCTCCGGAAGTGCCAGTTGCGCCTCCGAGAAGAGCACCTAGGTTGGCTGCGCTGGGGGTGCTGACAGTGGTCTTGGTGCCGATCAGCGGAAGATTTCGGAGTGCAGCTAGAGTCTCAACCGGACGTCCAGTCTGAATGGTTAGCTGACCCTTGGCATCGGTGATGGAACCGGCCGCAAGCACCATGCCGTTTGAGGCAAGCGCGGTGGTGATGGACTGTTGGGTGACCCCGGCTGCCGCCATCTTGGAGGCATTGAGCTTGAGGTTGATTCGGTTGGTTTTGATGCCGTCAACGGTGATGGTGTTCACGCCGGCAATCGATCCGAGAACCGACTTGGCAACGTCTTCGATCTTGGCGCCGATGGCAGCGTTGTCGCCAGAGTTTGCCGAGACGCCGAGAGCAACGATTGGGATGGAGTTAAGCGATCCGCTCAGCAACTTTGGCGTTAGGCCAGATGGGAGACCGGTGACCGTGGCCAGAGCCGAGTTGATGCGCTCATTTACCTGAGCCGTGGTGGTGCCGTAGTCAAAGCTAACGCGCACAATGCTGATGTTGGCCTGAGAAGTGGTTGAGGTTGAGCTAACGCCGTCTTGGGCGCGAACCGCGGCCTCAACGATGCGCGACACCTGGGAATCCACCACGGTGGGAGATGCGCCCGGATACGTGGTAACGATGGCCGCCTGTGGCACCTCGATGGATGGGAAAAGTTCCTGGCGCAGAGAGGTCAGCGAGACCACGCCAAAGATGGCTATGATCACTGTGATCAGTGCAACTACCGAGCGGTTTGCTAGGGAAAGTTTGGCAAGACGGAACAATTTTCCTCCGATGAAATACCGAATCTGAAGTCTATCCAGCCCGGTTAACGGTCGAGAGCGTTTCTGACGCTTGTGTAAGCAAACTTGGATTAGTGGCGAGTTATTCCTTGTTGACCGGAAGTGGCAGACTTAGCCCGTGGCTGAATTAATGCTGGTGATGGTGCTCGGGCTGGTTGGTCCTCTGCTGGCATCGAGGCGTAGATTCGCCATCCCCGTTGCGGTTGGTGAGATTCTCGCGGGCGTATTCGTTGGCCGCTCTGGGTTGCACATAGTTGACACCACGGCACCTAACCTCAACCTCTTAGGTCAGCTTGGATTTGCACTGGTAATGATGGTCACCGCCAGTCACATTGACGTTCGGCGAATCTTTGGCGCCAAGGCAGCTGGTAGAGCCGGAATCAACTTCGCATTAGTGCTCGCAGGTGCGGTAGCTGCCGCCATTGGCATTGGCGCACTCACCGGCCAATCGGTAAACATTCCTGTCTTTGCCGTCATCCTAGCGTCGTCCTCGGCCGCAGTGGTGCTTCCAAGCTTCGGCACCGATGCTGCCGGCAAAGCCGGCTCGTTTGCCACATTCTTGGTTCAGGTCACCATCGCAGATCTCGTGGCAATCATCTCGTTACCACTTGTCAGCAGAAGTGCCAATCCAGGGGCAGTGGCTATGGGTGCCGCCGTGGTCACGGCCGCATCGGTGGCCATTTATGCGCTGTTGCGCTGGGCCCAGGGTAACGGCGGCTGGAAGCACATGCGCCAGTTCTCGGCGGCCCACGGTTTTGGCCTGGAGTTGAGAATCAGCTTCATCTTGCTGCTTGGCTTGATTTGGCTGGCGCAATCGTTCGAGATCACCATCATGATTGCCGGTTTTGGACTCGGTTTGGCAATTGCCGCCAACGGTGTTCCGCACCGGCTGGCCAAACAGCTCTTTGCGGTATCCGAGGGCTTCTTCTCGCCAGTGTTCTACGTTCTGCTTGGTGCCGGTATAAACGTGTCTGCGGTGCTTCAGCAACCAGAGCTCCTACTGCTCTCGCTGCTCCTTGGCGGTGCGGCAATTTTGGTTCACCTGCTGCCAATGCTGCGTGGTCTACCGGCCAGGTTCGCCGTTGCCTCCTCGGCTCAGCTGGGTGTTCCTGCCGCTGCGGTTAGCATCGGTATTAGCAGTCACAGCATCACCGATGCCCAGGCCGGCGCCATTATGCTCGGGGCGCTAATTACTTTGGCGGCCACAGCAATCGCTGCAGCCGCCAAAGCCAAGAACTAGTTGCTTTTTAGGCCAGTTCGAACTGGCCGCCCTCAATCTGACCCTGGCGACGGTACAGGTCCAGCTTGGCGCGGGTGTCTGCAATGTCCAGGTTGCGCATAGTCAGCTGACCGATGCGGTCGGTAGGACCGAATGCGGCATCCTCGGTGCGCTCCATCGAAAGCTTCTCAGGGTGGTAGCTAAAGCCCTCACCCTCGGTGTTCACGATGGTGTAGTCGTCACCGCGACGCAGACGAAGAGTTACCGAGCCGTTTACAGCCGAAGCAACCCACTTGGTGAGGCTCTCGCGGAGCATCAGAGTTTGTGGGTCTAGCCAGCGGCCTTCGTAGAGCAGGCGTCCCATGCGACGACCCTCAGCGTGGTAGTTGGCAATGGTGTCCTCGTTGTGAATGGCCGAAACCAGACGCTCGTAAGCAATGAACAAGAGGGCCATTCCGGGAGCTTCGTAAATGCCGCGGCTCTTGGCCTCAATGATGCGGTTCTCAATCTGATCGCTCATGCCAAGTCCGTGACGGCCACCGATGCGGTTAGCCTCGGCGAACAGGTCAACGCCAGAACCGAAGTCCTGACCATTGATGGCAACCGGGCGACCCTGACGGAAGGTGATCTTCACGTCTTCGGAGTCGATTAGAACCGATGGGTCCCAGAACTTAACGCCCATGATTGGCTCAACGTTTTCGTAGGAAGCGTCGAGGAACTCTAGGGTCTTAGCCTCGTGGGTTGCACCCAGCATGTTGGCATCGGTGGAGTAGGCCTTCTCGGCGCTGGCGCGGTAAGGAAGCTTGCGCTCCAGCAACCACTCGCTCATCTCCTGGCGGCCGCCGAGTTCGGTCACGAAGTCGTTGTCGAGCCAAGGCTTGTAGATGCGGAGGTTTGGGTTTGCGAGCAGGCCGTAGCGGTAGAAGCGCTCGATGTCGTTGCCCTTATAGGTAGAGCCATCTCCCCAGATCTCAACGCCGTCTTCGCGCATGGCGCGAACTAGCAGAGTGCCGGTTACAACACGACCCAGGGGAGTGGTGTTGAAGTAAGCCTTGCCACCGGTGCGGAGGTGGAAGGCGCCGCAGGCAATGGCCGCAAAGGCCTCCTCAACTAGCGACTGACGGCAGTCAACTAGGCGGCCGGCCTCGGCGCCGTAGTCGAGCGCACGAGCCGGAATGGAGTCGATGTCGGTCTCATCAGGTTGACCGAGGTCGGCGGTGTAGGCGAATGGGATTGCACCCTTTTCGCGCATCCAGGCAACCGCAACCGAGGTGTCGAGACCACCGGAGAACGCGATGCCGACTTTTTCGCCGACTGGAAGGGAAGCTAGAACTTTAGACACCCTGCAAGTTTACCCAAGCAGGTCCTTCATCTGCTTGTAGATGATGTTGGCAACGCGTACTGGCATCAGGCGGGCCATCTTGTCGAGCATGGCTGCATCGCTGCCAACAAAGGCTCGTGGCAGCTCCTTCTCAATGGCATCAATCATGATCTTGCCCGCGGTTTCAACAGGAGTGGTCTTGTGTTGGGCTGCGGCTGCATCGGCGCCGGCAGGAAGTTCCATCTTCAGGCCGGAGTTGCCTGCGATGTTGGTGTTGATGGCTCCCGGATAGATGAGAGTGACCTTTACCTTGCTATCAAACAGTTCACTGCGAAGGCCCTGGGTGAACAGTTCGACGGCCGCCTTGGATGCGCCATAGATGGTCTGGCCAGGAACCGGAGCGTAAGCACCCATGGAGGAAACGTTTGCTATTTGGGCTGCCGGACGCTTCAGCAGGTGAGGTAGGAACGCCTTCACCATGTTTACCGGGCCGTTGAAGTTCACTGCCATCACGCGGTCAATGTCCTTGAAGTCGAGTTCGTTGACGCGCACGAATGGCTGGATGATGCCGGCGTTATTCACGAGAACGTCGGTGTGGCCAAAAGCCTTTTCTACCTCTGCTGGCAGCTGGGCAACCCGGTCGCGGTCGGCGATATTTGCAACCGCGTAGGCAAACTTGGCGCCAACGCCAGCAACATGGGCAGTCTCCTGCAGCGCATCTACCTTGAGGTCAACGCCAAACACCGATGCGCCGCGCGCGAGGGCTTCAAGTGTCATCTGGCGACCCATTCCATTTCCAGCGCCTGTGATTACTAGTACCTTGCCGTTGAGATTCATTTTGCCCTCCATTGAGCCAGTTTCTGTGTGGCTCCTTAAGGCCTAATCTACGCCTCATTCGGAGGCAAATGATTTGTTCGAGTGCAATTATTCGAGCATTTTTCCCTCTGGCTTTGTTTGGTTCACCTAAGCAAAAAGTTTGCAATTCGGGTTAACCCGCTAGGACTTTGGAGTAGGTTCAGTCATAGGCATTAGGGGTTTGGATAATGGCATTGTTTGGGTTTCGGATTCCCGCATCTTGGATTGTGGGGCTGTCCGTCGCATCCGCCGCAGGCCTCGGCGGAGTGGTAGTTGCCTCCTCCACCGGTGCCTTAAACCTCGGCCCAAGTAAGACTGTTACCGTGCCAGTTCGAGGCCTTGACGGCGCCCCGGGTAGCAACGGAGTTGATGGAGCACCAGGTGCGCCTGGTTCCGCGGGGGCACGAGGTGACACTGGATCAACTGGGCCCCAAGGGCCCACAGGTATTCGCGGCCCAGCCGGCGCTAAGGGTGCCACTGGTGCTGCAGGTGAGCCTGGAGCAACTGGACCTCAGGGTGACACTGGTCCCGCCGGAGCTACTGGTGCAACCGGAGCACAGGGTCCAGTCGGCCCGATGGGGCCACAAGGACCCACCGGACCGCAGGGTCCACGCGGTGAAAAAGGCGAAACGGGCGCAACGGGAGCAACCGGCGCCACCGGTGCTCAGGGTGCCAGGGGTGAAACTGGTGCTGCGGGGGCAAAGGGTGACACTGGCGCAACTGGTCCAGCCGGTGCAAACGGCACAAACGGAACCAATGGCGCCACGGGTGCAACTGGAGCCACTGGTCCGGCAGGGCCCACTGGGCCGATGGGGCCAACCGGCGTGGCTTACGCCACCAGCCCAATCACCTATGACTCGGCCACCGGAACTGTGGGTATCAACCAAGATGGCTTTAGCAAGCTGGGCAATCTGGACTACCTTCAGTTCAACACCGGCACTACGGCCACCGATGCCCCCGGGCGCCTGCTTTGGAACAATGCCGATGGAACCCTAAACCTGCAGGGGCTTAACGGTGGCGTTACCCTGCAGATCGGCCAGGAATCGGTGCAGCGGGTTCACAATGGCTCAGCAACGCCAATCACCAATGGATCTGTCGTCCGCATCATCGGTGAAAATGGCGGGCACCTTTCAGTTGCCATTGCCGACAACGACACTGTGCTCAACGCAACCGGAGTCATCGGCGTGGCCACTAATGACATTGCCGTTGGGGCCGACGGTTATGTGACCATTTTTGGATTGATACACGACCTGGACACCAATGGCTGGAACGTTGGAGACCCGCTCTATCTGGGAAACCTTGGCCACCTCACCAACGTGCGACCAGCAAATGGCCGAATCGTCCAACTTGGATACGTGGTGAAAAAGGGAACAGGGAGCGGCATTATCTATGTCTTCCCGCTGCAGAATTTTGAGGCACAAATTGGCACTCCTTGCACGGTTCCAGGGCAGACCGGTAGCGGTGTGTACGCCTGGACTAGCCTCTCTCAGAAACGCTTCATGGTTGTTTGCGACTACCCATAAGGAATGAAAATGCACAGAGAACTTAGATCCCACACCTTGCGCTACCTACTGGTTACTTTCGGGGTGTTCACTAGCGCATTCTTCTGGCTGGTGGTTGCCACCTTCCCCAGCTTCTATTTATTCAGCCCGCTGGCTAACCCGTCGCCAGCCAGGGCAGTGTTGCTAACCGCCATGATGCTGGCTTGGTTGGCGCTCTCTTGCGGGCCAGTCTTAATCTTTGGAGCCCTTGCGGCTGGCAATGACAAGCCACTTCGTTGGCTTCCTGCAGTTGCACTGGCCTGGCCGCTGCTCCTGTTAGTGAATCACGTCTCGTTGGCCGTGGTTGAACACCGCTGGTACACCGGATATCTGATTCAGTATCCAGTATTCGTGGCTACCGACATCCTCCTGCCGTTGCTGCTGGTTGCCGTCTGGTGGGAGCTGAACCCGAAAGACCATCCGGTACGTCACGCAGTCAAGCGCGGCAAGGCTCCGCAAGCCGATTAAACTTGTCAGTGCGTTAAGCGCTGCCTCCGTAGCTCAGTGGATAGAGCAGGAGCCTTCACGGCTCTAGGTCTTCAACGTCAAATCCGCAATACTATAAGGATATTCTCGACTAGACACAACCTCGTGCAACAAACGTGCAACTAGTATTCGAATTGCATGACTTTTTGGGTTAATGATTGGGGGGATCTGTGGGGCGTAAGGCAACGTGGCAAAAGCAGCTTGACGTGTCCAGGGCAGAGGCGATACTCGCCGTAAAGCTCTTTAACGACCCAACTGAAGTCCGCCCATTTGAGAGTTTTATTGTCCACATGCAAATGGCGTATCTCTACCTCATGATCTCCGACGCAACAAACAAGGGGATAGAAGTACGAGTTCCTGACAATAAAACTCAAGGTAAGTTTCTGAAGGCGGATGGCGAATACAAAACGAAGAGCCTGGGTGACCTTGTAAGAGTTCTGCACCCCAATGCGGAACCGCTGAGAATGAACATTGAGTTTTTCATCGGATTAAGAAACAAAATAGAACATCGAGCACCGCTATCCCGGGATGCCAGCGAGTTATTTCCAGAGGTAATCGCTGGCGAGATCCAGGCATACCTTGTCAATTACGAGCGACTGCTCACTGAAGTGGGAGGACCTGAATACTCTCTTGCCAGAAAACTTCGTTTCCCATTATTCGTTGGCGGATTCACCGAGGAGGCTAAAGCACATTTGGCGAGCCTAACCCGTGCTCTGCCTGGTGATCTCAGAAGATTTATGGCTAACTACAAGAGAGGTCTTGCAGAAGAAGTAACTTCGGACCCTCGGTACTCGATGGCGCTAGACGTTACATTGAGTAAAAAACAGAGAAATGCGCACTTGAATTTGAATTTCATATCTGACGAGGCAAATTTATTTGGAGGGCCGAAACCCACAGACGGATATTTAATAGCTCAGTACAGAACAATTCAGGTTGATGGTGTCGGGCTTTTCAAACCCGGCGAGGCAACAAAGAAAATTGCTGGGCTAATTCCTTTTGTATTCAATGCTGCTCACTTCACATCAAGCTGGCAACGCAATGGTGTTAGGCCCTTGACCGGTGCAGAGAATCCGTCTTTCACCCAGGTGGAGTTCTGCACTTACAGTCAAACTTTTCGTCAGTACACGTATACACAGGCTTACATTGACAGAGTAGTTAGCGAATGTCAGACCGATACCGGTTTTCGAGAATGCACTGGACGCGAAGCAAAACCTATTTAGTCGATCGCGGTTCTAAGTGCGCAAATGCCTAATTTGCGGACTCCAACAACGCCTTGATGCTCTTCATTTCAAAATATCTAAACTTTTGAATTGCATCATTCATTTGTGCCTCATTGAATACACCAAGTTTGTTAAGCTTCCTAAAGCCACTGAGGCTCAAGCCAGTTGACCTTACAAAGAGTTCGGTATCAAACGATTCAATAACGTCGCGAAGGCGTTCTTCTCTAAAGTCTGTCAAATACATGAATACGAGAACTTTGGCACTTACTTTCTTTAGCTTGTCACGTATCTTCTTCCGTTTATTAACAAGATCTTTCTTCGGTTTTGCCATGGTGGCATTTGGTTGAGATTCCCTTTGGGCTTTGCGGATTTTGTCGGTGTTTGAGACGATCTTCTCTGCCAGTACTTTAATGTCCCGAAAATCTTCAATCTGCTCTAGTTCTGCGAGCAACTCGGCATCTTGAAGCATTGCCCCCATCGTGGCACCAGAAAGGTTGTACAAGTCGTTTGAGCGCCATTTTCGGGCAAGCGAGTTTGAGTTGATTCCGCCATGTGCCCATTCGAGAATCGAATCGGTGTTGAGTCTCTGAAGTTCACCACTGTCAACCGCAAAAATGGGAAGGTAATCGATTAGTTCGCCCAATACGGATGCTTGTGTCGTACCTTGGTTTGGTGAATTATTAGCTAGTTCCGTGCCATAGAGTGCGAGTAATCCAAGTGCACGATTCGGGTCAAAGTCGAATACATAGCACGTCTCTTTTTTTATAACCCCATTTTCAACCCATGGGGATTGAACCCTAAAAGCTGCCTGGAAATATGATTCAGGAGCTTTGAGCGACTGAAGCATGAATATGGACGTCCAAGGCGCTACCGTCACACCGGTCATAAGTTTTCCGCAAGAAAGCGTTATAGAGCCAGAAGTTCCTTGCCTCTTGCCTTCATTGATTGCCAGCTTCAGCGGGGGAAGCGCTGAAGCTCCAACACCCGCTTTTGTTCCCGCGGCAACGTAGATTGTGTATTTGCCGAAAAATGGATGCTCGCGTAATAGTGAAGCCATTGCTTCACAAGCCGATATGTCTTGCATGAACCAGATTGAGTTCGTTACTGCACTGGTGAAGTAATCCGAACCGTAGGGGAATGGTGCTGATTTTCCGTTCTCCACTCGACGCTTGTGGTCTTTCTTACCAAGAATCAAATCCAGAAACCCAAGAACATCGTCTGGTCGTTCGAACGTTGACCTATCGCCATCAGTTTTTGCTTTGAAAAAGGTATTTAAATCGAAACCATAATGCTCTGTTTCGTCAGCGATTTCTCGAGCTAAGTCGCCCAAAGCATACGTGTACATTTCCATACTTGGCAAGGAGTTGTAAGGATTATTCTCGCGACTACTTGGCCAGTTTCTCTTCTCACGTTGCTCGTCGATGTAGGTCCAGTTGAAGATTTGGTCTTCCGAATAATCTCCATTTGCGATCGCTTTAAATGGTGTTCCAGAAAGGTGTAGATGAAATTTGGTTGAAAGTCCGAAATCCGGTGAATCTTCAATAACAAGATCGGAGTCATCGTAGCTTTCAGATGCTTTGTTTAAGAACTTGGCATATGCGGCAAGATCCTTATCTTGCGGGTCGTAAAGCTCTTTGGCGGTAGCTGTACTAGCTCCAAAATGGAATTCATCGATGACAATGCAGTCCCACCGCGTTTCGTGTATCGCTTGATTCTTCTCCTTTATGTTCCCGCTTGCATCCCGCCCTGTCACGTCCTGGAAAGATGCAAACCAAATTAGAGGATCAGATTTTGCTAAAGTTTCTTGCGCCTCGGATTGTGGCACGGCTGCATCAATAAATCGCCAATCAACGAAGTCAACGTGATTCAGAAGGTCATCTCGCCAGGCACTTCTCACCGCAGGCTTGTATGTCAGTACCAGTACGCGTTTCCAGCCCATTCGCTCGGCAAGTTTGTAGGTGGTAAAAGTTTTTCCAAAGCGCATCTTTGCATTCCAGAGGAACTTGGGCTCGAATTTGGAGGAAGCCGAAAAATAGTTCGCTGTCTTCTCAATCGCACTCTCTTGCTCGAGTCTCAGCCTAAAGTTCTGCGTTCTAGTTGCGCTATAAGGATTACCAGTCTGGAGGCTAACTACAGCCCCTCTGACCTCTTCTGGGGTGGCCTCAAACCATTCTCCCTTGACATGTGCAATGCCAGCGCTCTTGAGGGCGGCGTGCACGTCATGATCAGTAAATGTTGAACCGTCTGGGCGTACTGCTTCTTCGGAATGAAACAAGACTGTTACGCCATCGAGACCGGGGAACGCTGTAATAACTTGTTGTTTCACCCGGTCTAAGCCAATGTGTTTTGTTTGCCCAACCTTGATCCAGAAGTCTCCCTTCTGGCCATCCGTACGAGCCCAGCTGAAGTTATTTCCCCTGTGTGTATACGCGTAGATGTAATTGGTCATTAGTCATCCGAATCGTCTTCGTCGGATTCATCAGGAACAACTTCTCCCGGTCGATACTTTCTTCCACCAGGGAGGTGCGTTTCGGGCGCTGGTGATTCCAGCGAATCGATCCAGTCTCTGTCCGAAATAGTCTTGTCAATATAAGCGGTCTCTTCGATCGACAAATCATAAAGTTTGTACAGATCATCGTCAGACCACTCCCTCGACATATCGAGCAGAGGCGCAAATGCAAAGCGGCTTTGAGTAAGGTCCTGAGATACCTTGCGTTGAAGGACAAGGAAGCGCACAAACTTTGTAGTCAGATACTTGGCAAAATTAGCAGCTTCGAGTGCGCTCTGAAAAGTCCCAGCCACAAGATAACTCTGTGTGCATGCCGAACCAGGCGGTAGTGCGATTGGTTCACCTAAAATACTTAGATTTTCGTTCCCACCCCTACCGTCACTGGCTTTGGGGATGAGCACTTTGAATGTATCAACCCAGCTGTGATTTCTTTCAAGCTGGCTTTGGTTTATGTACCCAACTTTGTTCCAAAAGATGAGCGGGATTGAACCTTCGAATGGTTCGGGCTGTGCATCCCTGTAGTTTGTCCTAATTCCCGGTCCAAATGGGTCACGAGTAGAGACAAGGGTTGCGAGTGATGGTGTGCCCAGAGATTTACTTTGGACCTTTTGAACAATTTGGGCAGCAAAATTATCTCGAATTACGACGCCATCACCTGTTCTTAGATCACGAGTAGTTTTACTGATTTGTTTGCCGTCGGCCATTTGGACGAACTCGCAGTCACCCGCGTGGTCGCGGTCCCAAAGGAAGAAAGATACGCCACCTTTGATTTCCACTCCTGGAAAAACTTCCTTGGCGTTTGCATAGTCATGCAGTGCTCGTATGCGACGGTCATTCAACATCCGATCGCGGTATTCATTCAATCCTTTGCCTCCCGAGAACCATCTAGAAGGCGTAATCATCAGAACATACTTTGGGTCCATCCGTATTGCTTTATCCACGAACAGGTTGTACAGAGGGGTAACGTTAGCCGTTCTGTTCCCCTCTGAGTCTTCCATTCCAATCTGGTACGGAGGGTTGCCCAAAATTACATCGAATTTCATGTTGGCCATTTCAGGAGTGGGGTAGGTGTTGTGGATGAATGAGTAGGCAAACGCCTCTCGATTGTCACGGACAAGTTTCGCCGGAGCACGGCATGGTTCGCATTTGCCATTTTTTATAAAATGCGAAGATTCGACGAATGGAATGTTCCCATCCGAGTGATACATTTTTACCAAAATTGGGAAAACCTCCGCGTCACGTAGTTTTGCTCCTGTGGCGTCAGCGCTTTGGTAGACGGTTCTACGTGCCAGTTCTCCACTGAGCGAAGTAATGGCAGCGCCAAAAACCATGTTTTTGAGGATGTGTTCCCGGCGTTTTTGGCCGTTGGGTTCCCACTCCTGCAACCCAACCATTAGACGATTACAGACCTCGCGAAGAAAAACGCCAGACTTTGTAGCTGGATCTAGCCAGCGAAGTTTGGGGTCTTGCCAAATTTCGATGGGCAATAAATCAAGCATTTGCCTTGCGACCGAGGGGGGTGTGAATACCTCATCATTCGGTAGTTGGGCCAACGTCTCCAGCACATCCGAAGTTGGGTGAGAGAACCTTTGAGCGAGGCTCATCACTTCTCTACACCTAACTGCGAGTAAAGAATTTCGGGGAGTTCTACTGGAGGGACGTAGAAAAGATCAATCTCAGGCGGTTCGAGGTGGAAAGGTGTTCGTTTAAAAGTGTGTTTCTTAGTAGGTGCATACTCCACGAAAACTATTTCCGACGCTGAGTTCAATGCATCGCCCAAAACTACGTTAGTTTCAGCGATCGCTCGTGCAGCTTGAACAAAATCTTCGCTAGGCTGCAGCCCCATGAAGGCATGGGCTGCGATGCTCATTTCAACCAAGCGACTTATGGCTTCGTTAACATTCAGCTCACTTATGTCAACGCCATAAATAGAGCTCAACGCATGAAGAATCTCGAATTCAACATCTGCTTGTTCTTTGGATATGGAGGTGGCCTGCACCAGTTTTATCTTCCTGGCAAATATCTCAACGAGGAAATTTCCATCCCCACATGCAGGTTCTAAGAAAGTTGTTTCGATTTCTTGGAATGTCTCAGGAATCAGGTCCAGCATGGCGTCCACTTCACGCTTATGCGTGAACACTTCGCCCAACTCTTGTGCTCTATCGATACTTCGCAAGACCCGCCCCTATTTCTTGTGTTCCAATCTATCTTGCTTGAATCTCGTTAGGTGCGAGGCAAAGCGGCGTGGATTTTCACTCATAAACAACGCCTTGGCTCTTAACACCGCGATCGTGGGCATCGGAATCCATTTTTGGCCCGATGCCCCGAATCACCGAATGCATATCTATTTTCTTAATTGATAGATATTTATTTTTTCTTTTCTTAGCAGCTAAGGAGAAAGGGTATGTATTCGGTGATTCGACTACATTCCTAGACCATAGCGCCTAGGTCAACTGCGCATTTTTTGCAGAAGATGCCGTTGAAAGGTGCCGGTCTGTCGATGACTTTGGCGTCTTCAGTCATTCCAATTGGGATAAGAGGCCCAGAAGTAGTGCCACATTTATAACAACATGGTTCACCCGCGAACTCGACAGCAATGCCGCGTTTAAGCGAGTTATGTAGTCCGGTCGCGAGAGCGTGTCTTTCTCCAATTCCTCGAGTCTTTGTTTGGAAGTGGCGAACGTCTTGCGCCAATAGGACTGCGCTTGGATGTTGGCATGGACACCACATCCTGCCCCAGATGCAAGACCAATTGCCAGTTGGTCGCTTTTCGTGTCGGATAAGAGGATGCCCACAGGCGCAAATGCGTCGATCAGGGTTTTTACGGCCTAATTTTTCGGTGTACTCAGCAAGTTTTTGAGGGTCCAGCCCTAGCTGGTGGAGAGTTGTCTCTCCACCAGCCAAAGCGCCCTGTTCGGGCTTAGACTTGCTCACTGTTGAACTTCGTTGCGATCCAGGCTCCTAGATCCTCGTAATGTGCTGGGAGGTCATCTGGGGCGTTCAAGACGAACTTCATCTTGTAGCCAACAACAAATGGTTTCCCGTTCCAAACGATGCTGGGGACATGTCCAGATCGGATCATCTTGGCAACCGTATTCGGGTGAATGCCCGTCTGCATTGCGAACGAACTTGGCTCGGTAGCCTCAAGAGGCAAGTCAAACTGCAGCCCAGGGAAGGTGCCATCGAAGTCGATGTAGTCGGGGTGTTTTGCGTTGGTTCTTGAATCGGTTGTTTTCTTAAATGTTATTCTGATCATGATTGATTTCCTTAGATGGGGTATTGGTCATTGAACGGTCACCCTGGACGGTGGCCGTTCTGCTTTTTTGTTGGATGTGTTCTCGAACCCACTCATTTAGGTCGGCTCTTTGAACGCGAATGTGGCGAGAGAACTTGTAGGTTTTCGGCCCTCGGCTGGTTTTAATCAAGTGGTACATCGTGCGTTCAGGTATCTGAAGCAAATCTGCCACCTGCTTGACGGACAATAAATCGTCCATTTTTCCTCTTCTCTATTGAGTTGTTATGCCTGCAATTGCGAGCACCATTTAATGGTTACACAGATTTAAAAGGGTGATTTGGAAGGTGTTTTTAAGGCCCGTTCTGGACGTTCAAATGCCTTTGAGGTGTGAGTCGGAAATAGCGGAAAAATGGGAAACCCCGCAACGTTTCCGCTCATATTTGAGCGAACTCCGTTACGGGGTTTGAAATGTAGCAGGTTAAACGTTGACGATAATAACCAGCAGATTATCCAAGCTGCGTGCATCAATCATTAGAACGTGCCCACAGCGCTTATACGCAGTCAGACGGCCCTGGGTGATCCAGTTACGTACGGTGCGAGGTGTGACGCCATACTGTTCGGCAACTTGCTTGGTAGTGAGTAGGTCATTCATGACGACCTCCTTCCAGATGTGAGTTAGGACGCTGGGAGGGAATAGCCAGGTAGGCGTCTTCCTCGTTCGCGTCCTCCTTTCTCTGTAAGGGCCTCCATTGGCGTTCTATTTGGCATTTGGTCGGCTACACGTTGGTACCTAGAGGACTCCCGGGCCTTCTAGTTCGCAAACAGTTGCTATTCAGTTGTAATCATGACGATAGTCGCCCCAAGAGGGGCGGACAAGCCTTGTTCGCCAAAAGCAATAACTAGGCTGCCAAACCGTCCGAATCAAAGGCAGACTCCAGATCGATGACCATCATCTCGACCAGCTTGTCAGCACGGTCGGTTGGGTGAATGTAGCGCATAACTGCAGAAGTAGAAGAGTCGCCAAGCCAAACCTTGAGTTCGGGAATGTTGGCTCCTGCCAAGTGGAGATAGGTACCAGCAAAGTGTCGCAGCCCGTGCGGTGCATACTTGTTGAGCTCGATGCCGGCACGCTTTAATGCTGGACGCCACGAGTTCATGAATACATCGTGGCGCTGGTGCATATCCTTACCGCGAGCGCCAGCATGACCGATCTTGGCAGGAAAGAGCAGTGCTTCGGGTTCGGGGCCTGCTTCGCTGAGAATCTCATCGATTACCGGCGTTAACTTAGAAGTGATCTTGACTAAACGAACACCTGCAGCGCTTTTGGGCTTACCGACCTTGTGAACCTTCTTACCGTCCTTGTCGCGAACCAGGGTTACTGCACGGCTAACCGAAATTTCGAAGGCACGCTTTCCGTCTCGTTCGGTCTCTTTGACGTCTTTGCGACGAAGCTCGGTGATCTCTCCAAAGCGGAACCCTCCATAGGCAGCCAGCATCACGAGCTTCTTGTATCTCGGGTTGATGTGCTTGGTGATTAGAGCAAGGTCTTCTGGTGTGGGGGTGTTGATCTTCTTACCTGTTACCGCGGATGTGGCGCCTTTCACCATGCATGGGTTCATGGGGATGAGCTTTTCGCCTGCTGCACGCTTCAGTACGGCGGAGAGCAGCTTGTATGCCTTGGATGGCTGAGTCTTTTTACCGTCCTTGATTTGCTCGACCCACCACTCAGAAATCATGGAGCTGTCAATGTCTTCCACGTTCAGGTGGCTGAAATCGGCCAGATTCGTCTTAAGGAGGCGCTCGTATAGGTCCTTGGTGCTTTGACGCAGAGTATCGCCGCTGTGGGTCGTTTGAAGCTTGATGTGGCGCTTAGCGTACTGCTCGAAGTTAGTCGGGATGTTCTTCTTGGCCGCAGCAGCTTTGGGGGAGACCCATGTGCCAGCCTGCAGCTTGGTGTATTCGAGTGCGAGCCAGGCGTCGGCGTCGCGTTCCGTCAGGAACGTGTACGGAGCGGTGTAACGGTGTCCGCCCTTTACTGGATAGCTTGCTTGGATGCGACCCGAAGGTAGCTTGCGGGTGTGTCCGAATGAACGGCGCTTTGGCATGGGTGTCATTCCTCTTCTACGTCTTACGGTATTTCCGTGCAATAGACGTGCTATTCAGGATTTGACATCGAAGGTTTTGGGCGATTAACTCTTCCCCAATTTCCCCAACGCTCTGAGCGAAATCCGCCAAGGTACAATGGTTTTTGCCCGACTTTTCGGGTTATGCCTTCGTAGCTCAGTGGATAGAGCAAGAGCCTTCACGGCTCTAGGTCTTCAACGTCAAATCCGCAATACTATAAGGATATTCTCGACTAGACACAACCTCGTGCAACAAACGTGCAACTAGTATTCGAATTGCATGACTTTTTGGGTTAATGATTGGGGGGATCTGTGGGGCGTAAGGCAACGTGGCAAAAGCAGCTTGACGTGTCCAGGGCAGAGGCGATACTCGCCGTAAAGCTCTTTAACGACCCAACTGAAGTCCGCCCATTTGAGAGTTTTATTGTCCACATGCAAATGGCGTATCTCTACCTCATGATCTCCGACGCAACAAACAAGGGGATAGAAGTACGAGTTCCTGACAATAAAACTCAAGGTAAGTTTCTGAAGGCGGATGGCGAATACAAAACGAAGAGCCTGGGTGACCTTGTAAGAGTTCTGCACCCCAATGCGGAACCGCTGAGAATGAACATTGAGTTTTTCATCGGATTAAGAAACAAAATAGAACATCGAGCACCGCTATCCCGGGATGCCAGCGAGTTATTTCCAGAGGTAATCGCTGGCGAGATCCAGGCATACCTTGTCAATTACGAGCGACTGCTCACTGAAGTGGGAGGACCTGAATACTCTCTTGCCAGAAAACTTCGTTTCCCATTATTCGTTGGCGGATTCACCGAGGAGGCTAAAGCACATTTGGCGAGCCTAACCCGTGCTCTGCCTGGTGATCTCAGAAGATTTATGGCTAACTACAAGAGAGGTCTTGCAGAAGAAGTAACTTCGGACCCTCGGTACTCGATGGCGCTAGACGTTACATTGAGTAAAAAACAGAGAAATGCGCACTTGAATTTGAATTTCATATCTGACGAGGCAAATTTATTTGGAGGGCCGAAACCCACAGACGGATATTTAATAGCTCAGTACAGAACAATTCAGGTTGATGGTGTCGGGCTTTTCAAACCCGGCGAGGCAACAAAGAAAATTGCTGGGCTAATTCCTTTTGTATTCAATGCTGCTCACTTCACATCAAGCTGGCAACGCAATGGTGTTAGGCCCTTGACCGGTGCAGAGAATCCGTCTTTCACCCAGGTGGAGTTCTGCACTTACAGTCAAACTTTTCGTCAGTACACGTATACACAGGCTTACATTGACAGAGTAGTTAGCGAATGTCAGACCGATACCGGTTTTCGAGAATGCACTGGACGCGAAGCAAAACCTATTTAGTCGATCGCGGTTCTAAGTGCGCAAATGCCTAATTTGCGGACTCCAACAACGCCTTGATGCTCTTCATTTCAAAATATCTAAACTTTTGAATTGCATCATTCATTTGTGCCTCATTGAATACACCAAGTTTGTTAAGCTTCCTAAAGCCACTGAGGCTCAAGCCAGTTGACCTTACAAAGAGTTCGGTATCAAACGATTCAATAACGTCGCGAAGGCGTTCTTCTCTAAAGTCTGTCAAATACATGAATACGAGAACTTTGGCACTTACTTTCTTTAGCTTGTCACGTATCTTCTTCCGTTTATTAACAAGATCTTTCTTCGGTTTTGCCATGGTGGCATTTGGTTGAGATTCCCTTTGGGCTTTGCGGATTTTGTCGGTGTTTGAGACGATCTTCTCTGCCAGTACTTTAATGTCCCGAAAATCTTCAATCTGCTCTAGTTCTGCGAGCAACTCGGCATCTTGAAGCATTGCCCCCATCGTGGCACCAGAAAGGTTGTACAAGTCGTTTGAGCGCCATTTTCGGGCAAGCGAGTTTGAGTTGATTCCGCCATGTGCCCATTCGAGAATCGAATCGGTGTTGAGTCTCTGAAGTTCACCACTGTCAACCGCAAAAATGGGAAGGTAATCGATTAGTTCGCCCAATACGGATGCTTGTGTCGTACCTTGGTTTGGTGAATTATTAGCTAGTTCCGTGCCATAGAGTGCGAGTAATCCAAGTGCACGATTCGGGTCAAAGTCGAATACATAGCACGTCTCTTTTTTTATAACCCCATTTTCAACCCATGGGGATTGAACCCTAAAAGCTGCCTGGAAATATGATTCAGGAGCTTTGAGCGACTGAAGCATGAATATGGACGTCCAAGGCGCTACCGTCACACCGGTCATAAGTTTTCCGCAAGAAAGCGTTATAGAGCCAGAAGTTCCTTGCCTCTTGCCTTCATTGATTGCCAGCTTCAGCGGGGGAAGCGCTGAAGCTCCAACACCCGCTTTTGTTCCCGCGGCAACGTAGATTGTGTATTTGCCGAAAAATGGATGCTCGCGTAATAGTGAAGCCATTGCTTCACAAGCCGATATGTCTTGCATGAACCAGATTGAGTTCGTTACTGCACTGGTGAAGTAATCCGAACCGTAGGGGAATGGTGCTGATTTTCCGTTCTCCACTCGACGCTTGTGGTCTTTCTTACCAAGAATCAAATCCAGAAACCCAAGAACATCGTCTGGTCGTTCGAACGTTGACCTATCGCCATCAGTTTTTGCTTTGAAAAAGGTATTTAAATCGAAACCATAATGCTCTGTTTCGTCAGCGATTTCTCGAGCTAAGTCGCCCAAAGCATACGTGTACATTTCCATACTTGGCAAGGAGTTGTAAGGATTATTCTCGCGACTACTTGGCCAGTTTCTCTTCTCACGTTGCTCGTCGATGTAGGTCCAGTTGAAGATTTGGTCTTCCGAATAATCTCCATTTGCGATCGCTTTAAATGGTGTTCCAGAAAGGTGTAGATGAAATTTGGTTGAAAGTCCGAAATCCGGTGAATCTTCAATAACAAGATCGGAGTCATCGTAGCTTTCAGATGCTTTGTTTAAGAACTTGGCATATGCGGCAAGATCCTTATCTTGCGGGTCGTAAAGCTCTTTGGCGGTAGCTGTACTAGCTCCAAAATGGAATTCATCGATGACAATGCAGTCCCACCGCGTTTCGTGTATCGCTTGATTCTTCTCCTTTATGTTCCCGCTTGCATCCCGCCCTGTCACGTCCTGGAAAGATGCAAACCAAATTAGAGGATCAGATTTTGCTAAAGTTTCTTGCGCCTCGGATTGTGGCACGGCTGCATCAATAAATCGCCAATCAACGAAGTCAACGTGATTCAGAAGGTCATCTCGCCAGGCACTTCTCACCGCAGGCTTGTATGTCAGTACCAGTACGCGTTTCCAGCCCATTCGCTCGGCAAGTTTGTAGGTGGTAAAAGTTTTTCCAAAGCGCATCTTTGCATTCCAGAGGAACTTGGGCTCGAATTTGGAGGAAGCCGAAAAATAGTTCGCTGTCTTCTCAATCGCACTCTCTTGCTCGAGTCTCAGCCTAAAGTTCTGCGTTCTAGTTGCGCTATAAGGATTACCAGTCTGGAGGCTAACTACAGCCCCTCTGACCTCTTCTGGGGTGGCCTCAAACCATTCTCCCTTGACATGTGCAATGCCAGCGCTCTTGAGGGCGGCGTGCACGTCATGATCAGTAAATGTTGAACCGTCTGGGCGTACTGCTTCTTCGGAATGAAACAAGACTGTTACGCCATCGAGACCGGGGAACGCTGTAATAACTTGTTGTTTCACCCGGTCTAAGCCAATGTGTTTTGTTTGCCCAACCTTGATCCAGAAGTCTCCCTTCTGGCCATCCGTACGAGCCCAGCTGAAGTTATTTCCCCTGTGTGTATACGCGTAGATGTAATTGGTCATTAGTCATCCGAATCGTCTTCGTCGGATTCATCAGGAACAACTTCTCCCGGTCGATACTTTCTTCCACCAGGGAGGTGCGTTTCGGGCGCTGGTGATTCCAGCGAATCGATCCAGTCTCTGTCCGAAATAGTCTTGTCAATATAAGCGGTCTCTTCGATCGACAAATCATAAAGTTTGTACAGATCATCGTCAGACCACTCCCTCGACATATCGAGCAGAGGCGCAAATGCAAAGCGGCTTTGAGTAAGGTCCTGAGATACCTTGCGTTGAAGGACAAGGAAGCGCACAAACTTTGTAGTCAGATACTTGGCAAAATTAGCAGCTTCGAGTGCGCTCTGAAAAGTCCCAGCCACAAGATAACTCTGTGTGCATGCCGAACCAGGCGGTAGTGCGATTGGTTCACCTAAAATACTTAGATTTTCGTTCCCACCCCTACCGTCACTGGCTTTGGGGATGAGCACTTTGAATGTATCAACCCAGCTGTGATTTCTTTCAAGCTGGCTTTGGTTTATGTACCCAACTTTGTTCCAAAAGATGAGCGGGATTGAACCTTCGAATGGTTCGGGCTGTGCATCCCTGTAGTTTGTCCTAATTCCCGGTCCAAATGGGTCACGAGTAGAGACAAGGGTTGCGAGTGATGGTGTGCCCAGAGATTTACTTTGGACCTTTTGAACAATTTGGGCAGCAAAATTATCTCGAATTACGACGCCATCACCTGTTCTTAGATCACGAGTAGTTTTACTGATTTGTTTGCCGTCGGCCATTTGGACGAACTCGCAGTCACCCGCGTGGTCGCGGTCCCAAAGGAAGAAAGATACGCCACCTTTGATTTCCACTCCTGGAAAAACTTCCTTGGCGTTTGCATAGTCATGCAGTGCTCGTATGCGACGGTCATTCAACATCCGATCGCGGTATTCATTCAATCCTTTGCCTCCCGAGAACCATCTAGAAGGCGTAATCATCAGAACATACTTTGGGTCCATCCGTATTGCTTTATCCACGAACAGGTTGTACAGAGGGGTAACGTTAGCCGTTCTGTTCCCCTCTGAGTCTTCCATTCCAATCTGGTACGGAGGGTTGCCCAAAATTACATCGAATTTCATGTTGGCCATTTCAGGAGTGGGGTAGGTGTTGTGGATGAATGAGTAGGCAAACGCCTCTCGATTGTCACGGACAAGTTTCGCCGGAGCACGGCATGGTTCGCATTTGCCATTTTTTATAAAATGCGAAGATTCGACGAATGGAATGTTCCCATCCGAGTGATACATTTTTACCAAAATTGGGAAAACCTCCGCGTCACGTAGTTTTGCTCCTGTGGCGTCAGCGCTTTGGTAGACGGTTCTACGTGCCAGTTCTCCACTGAGCGAAGTAATGGCAGCGCCAAAAACCATGTTTTTGAGGATGTGTTCCCGGCGTTTTTGGCCGTTGGGTTCCCACTCCTGCAACCCAACCATTAGACGATTACAGACCTCGCGAAGAAAAACGCCAGACTTTGTAGCTGGATCTAGCCAGCGAAGTTTGGGGTCTTGCCAAATTTCGATGGGCAATAAATCAAGCATTTGCCTTGCGACCGAGGGGGGTGTGAATACCTCATCATTCGGTAGTTGGGCCAACGTCTCCAGCACATCCGAAGTTGGGTGAGAGAACCTTTGAGCGAGGCTCATCACTTCTCTACACCTAACTGCGAGTAAAGAATTTCGGGGAGTTCTACTGGAGGGACGTAGAAAAGATCAATCTCAGGCGGTTCGAGGTGGAAAGGTGTTCGTTTAAAAGTGTGTTTCTTAGTAGGTGCATACTCCACGAAAACTATTTCCGACGCTGAGTTCAATGCATCGCCCAAAACTACGTTAGTTTCAGCGATCGCTCGTGCAGCTTGAACAAAATCTTCGCTAGGCTGCAGCCCCATGAAGGCATGGGCTGCGATGCTCATTTCAACCAAGCGACTTATGGCTTCGTTAACATTCAGCTCACTTATGTCAACGCCATAAATAGAGCTCAACGCATGAAGAATCTCGAATTCAACATCTGCTTGTTCTTTGGATATGGAGGTGGCCTGCACCAGTTTTATCTTCCTGGCAAATATCTCAACGAGGAAATTTCCATCCCCACATGCAGGTTCTAAGAAAGTTGTTTCGATTTCTTGGAATGTCTCAGGAATCAGGTCCAGCATGGCGTCCACTTCACGCTTATGCGTGAACACTTCGCCCAACTCTTGTGCTCTATCGATACTTCGCAAGACCCGCCCCTATTTCTTGTGTTCCAATCTATCTTGCTTGAATCTCGTTAGGTGCGAGGCAAAGCGGCGTGGATTTTCACTCATAAACAACGCCTTGGCTCTTAACACCGCGATCGTGGGCATCGGAATCCATTTTTGGCCCGATGCCCCGAATCACCGAATGCATATCTATTTTCTTAATTGATAGATATTTATTTTTTCTTTTCTTAGCAGCTAAGGAGAAAGGGTATGTATTCGGTGATTCGACTACATTCCTAGACCATAGCGCCTAGGTCAACTGCGCATTTTTTGCAGAAGATGCCGTTGAAAGGTGCCGGTCTGTCGATGACTTTGGCGTCTTCAGTCATTCCAATTGGGATAAGAGGCCCAGAAGTAGTGCCACATTTATAACAACATGGTTCACCCGCGAACTCGACAGCAATGCCGCGTTTAAGCGAGTTATGTAGTCCGGTCGCGAGAGCGTGTCTTTCTCCAATTCCTCGAGTCTTTGTTTGGAAGTGGCGAACGTCTTGCGCCAATAGGACTGCGCTTGGATGTTGGCATGGACACCACATCCTGCCCCAGATGCAAGACCAATTGCCAGTTGGTCGCTTTTCGTGTCGGATAAGAGGATGCCCACAGGCGCAAATGCGTCGATCAGGGTTTTTACGGCCTAATTTTTCGGTGTACTCAGCAAGTTTTTGAGGGTCCAGCCCTAGCTGGTGGAGAGTTGTCTCTCCACCAGCCAAAGCGCCCTGTTCGGGCTTAGACTTGCTCACTGTTGAACTTCGTTGCGATCCAGGCTCCTAGATCCTCGTAATGTGCTGGGAGGTCATCTGGGGCGTTCAAGACGAACTTCATCTTGTAGCCAACAACAAATGGTTTCCCGTTCCAAACGATGCTGGGGACATGTCCAGATCGGATCATCTTGGCAACCGTATTCGGGTGAATGCCCGTCTGCATTGCGAACGAACTTGGCTCGGTAGCCTCAAGAGGCAAGTCAAACTGCAGCCCAGGGAAGGTGCCATCGAAGTCGATGTAGTCGGGGTGTTTTGCGTTGGTTCTTGAATCGGTTGTTTTCTTAAATGTTATTCTGATCATGATTGATTTCCTTAGATGGGGTATTGGTCATTGAACGGTCACCCTGGACGGTGGCCGTTCTGCTTTTTTGTTGGATGTGTTCTCGAACCCACTCATTTAGGTCGGCTCTTTGAACGCGAATGTGGCGAGAGAACTTGTAGGTTTTCGGCCCTCGGCTGGTTTTAATCAAGTGGTACATCGTGCGTTCAGGTATCTGAAGCAAATCTGCCACCTGCTTGACGGACAATAAATCGTCCATTTTTCCTCTTCTCTATTGAGTTGTTATGCCTGCAATTGCGAGCACCATTTAATGGTTACACAGATTTAAAAGGGTGATTTGGAAGGTGTTTTTAAGGCCCGTTCTGGACGTTCAAATGCCTTTGAGGTGTGAGTCGGAAATAGCGGAAAAATGGGAAACCCCGCAACGTTTCCGCTCATATTTGAGCGAACTCCGTTACGGGGTTTGAAATGTAGCAGGTTAAACGTTGACGATAATAACCAGCAGATTATCCAAGCTGCGTGCATCAATCATTAGAACGTGCCCACAGCGCTTATACGCAGTCAGACGGCCCTGGGTGATCCAGTTACGTACGGTGCGAGGTGTGACGCCATACTGTTCGGCAACTTGCTTGGTAGTGAGTAGGTCATTCATGACGACCTCCTTCCAGATGTGAGTTAGGACGCTGGGAGGGAATAGCCAGGTAGGCGTCTTCCTCGTTCGCGTCCTCCTTTCTCTGTAAGGGCCTCCATTGGCGTTCTATTTGGCATTTGGTCGGCTACACGTTGGTACCTAGAGGACTCCCGGGCCTTCTAGTTCGCAAACAGTTGCTATTCAGTTGTAATCATGACGATAGTCGCCCCAAGAGGGGCGGACAAGCCTTGTTCGCCAAAAGCAATAACTAGGCTGCCAAACCGTCCGAATCAAAGGCAGACTCCAGATCGATGACCATCATCTCGACCAGCTTGTCAGCACGGTCGGTTGGGTGAATGTAGCGCATAACTGCAGAAGTAGAAGAGTCGCCAAGCCAAACCTTGAGTTCGGGAATGTTGGCTCCTGCCAAGTGGAGATAGGTACCAGCAAAGTGTCGCAGCCCGTGCGGTGCATACTTGTTGAGCTCGATGCCGGCACGCTTTAATGCTGGACGCCACGAGTTCATGAATACATCGTGGCGCTGGTGCATATCCTTACCGCGAGCGCCAGCATGACCGATCTTGGCAGGAAAGAGCAGTGCTTCGGGTTCGGGGCCTGCTTCGCTGAGAATCTCATCGATTACCGGCGTTAACTTAGAAGTGATCTTGACTAAACGAACACCTGCAGCGCTTTTGGGCTTACCGACCTTGTGAACCTTCTTACCGTCCTTGTCGCGAACCAGGGTTACTGCACGGCTAACCGAAATTTCGAAGGCACGCTTTCCGTCTCGTTCGGTCTCTTTGACGTCTTTGCGACGAAGCTCGGTGATCTCTCCAAAGCGGAACCCTCCATAGGCAGCCAGCATCACGAGCTTCTTGTATCTCGGGTTGATGTGCTTGGTGATTAGAGCAAGGTCTTCTGGTGTGGGGGTGTTGATCTTCTTACCTGTTACCGCGGATGTGGCGCCTTTCACCATGCATGGGTTCATGGGGATGAGCTTTTCGCCTGCTGCACGCTTCAGTACGGCGGAGAGCAGCTTGTATGCCTTGGATGGCTGAGTCTTTTTACCGTCCTTGATTTGCTCGACCCACCACTCAGAAATCATGGAGCTGTCAATGTCTTCCACGTTCAGGTGGCTGAAATCGGCCAGATTCGTCTTAAGGAGGCGCTCGTATAGGTCCTTGGTGCTTTGACGCAGAGTATCGCCGCTGTGGGTCGTTTGAAGCTTGATGTGGCGCTTAGCGTACTGCTCGAAGTTAGTCGGGATGTTCTTCTTGGCCGCAGCAGCTTTGGGGGAGACCCATGTGCCAGCCTGCAGCTTGGTGTATTCGAGTGCGAGCCAGGCGTCGGCGTCGCGTTCCGTCAGGAACGTGTACGGAGCGGTGTAACGGTGTCCGCCCTTTACTGGATAGCTTGCTTGGATGCGACCCGAAGGTAGCTTGCGGGTGTGTCCGAATGAACGGCGCTTTGGCATGGGTGTCATTCCTCTTCTACGTCTTACGGTATTTCCGTGCAATAGACGTGCTATTCAGGATTTGACATCGAAGGTTTTGGGCGATTAACTCTTCCCCAATTTCCCCAACGCTCTGAGCGAAATCCGCCAAGGTACAATGGTTTTTGCCCGACTTTTCGGGTTATGCCTTCGTAGCTCAGTGGATAGAGCAAGAGCCTTCTAATCTCTTGGTCGCAGGTTCGATTCCTGCCGGGGGCGCTCGTCATCTGCACGTTTTCAAAAACCAGCAGGGGGCAAGGGAAGTTCACGTGGCTGTTGCTGGGTGATGCAGTGTATTCCTCCACCACGTGCAAAAAGCGCTCGCGCATCTACAAGCACAATCTCGCGCCCAGGGTAAACGTATTCGAGAATGTCCTTAGCGACGAGGTCATTTGGGTCATCGAAGCTGCAAAGAATTACTCCACCGTTCACTACGTAGTGGTTTACGTATGAGTAGTCAACCCAGCCTTCTTCATCGCGAAGAACTGTTGGCGCTGGAAGCGAAACAATCTTGAACTCGCCAAAGTCTTCAAGGGCCTGACGGACATCACGTGAAACCAAATAATCAGGGTGAGCTTCGTTGGTCTGATCATGCATGAGGATGGTTCGCTCATCCGCAAAACAGGCAACTATGTCAATGTGGCCGCGCGTACCGAATTCTTCATAATCTCTACTTAGCCCGCGCTTGATCCAAATGGCCTCGCTGGTTCCAAGAGTCTTGTGTATTTCGGTTTCTACCTCTTCTTTGCTTTTCGAGGCGTTCCTTCCTTCGCCCAACTGCACAGTCTCGGTTAGTAAAACGCTGCCAGCGCCGTTAACGTGGATTCCGCCACCTTCATTGATAAGCCAGCTGTTGATTACTTCCTTGCCAGCGGCGGTTCCAACGAACTGGGCGATCTTCGAATCGTTTGACCAACTGGCCCATTTCTGGGCTCCCCAACCATTGAAAACCCAGTTGACACCAACCACCTGTCCGGTTTCGCTGTGAACAAAAGTTGGCCCTATATCGCGCATCCACGCATCATCCAATTTTGCCTCGACAAGTGTGACTGAAGGGTGGAGATGATTCCTCGCCCGTGGCAATTCGTCCTGGTTGCAGAGCACAGTGACAGGTTCAAATCTGGCAATTGCATTGGCGACCGACGCCCAGGTCGCCCTAGCCTCCTCTGCTTCAAAGTCGTCGGATCCCATTGCGTAGCCTTGACTCGGCCAAGCCATCCAGGTTCTTTCATGCGGAAACCACTCTGGAGGCATCATGTACTTTGTCATTTCGGGGTGCCTAAAACTCCTGCGATTCCGCCTCCGAGGCCGTCTCCATTTGCCTGGCGAGGATTTGCTACGGGGGCGGTTAGTTCTGCGTAAGTGTCGGGCCTTCTGGTAGCTAGGAAAGGAAACAGATCCAGCCAATCGCGTCGCTGATTGAGGTCGAGATCTGCAACGAGTACCTCATCTCCATCCCTTCCTGCCTTCGCCAGGACCCGCCCGTACGGGTCACAAATGAAGCTGCTTCCGTAAAAGCTGATAGCACCTTCGTTTCCCCAGCGATTGGGAACGACCATAAAAATTCCGTTAGCAATCGCATTGCCAACGATGACCTGACGCCAAAGAGGTTCAGTGTCAAAATCTGGGTGATCGGGTTCGCTACCTATCGCTGTGGGGTAGGCCAATAGGTCGGCCCCGCGGAGGCTGTAGTTTCGGGCGACTTCAGGAAACCATTCATCCCAGCAGGTTGGCAGGCCAACCTTGACTGAGGTTTCGCCGATATCGAGGTTGGTCACCGGATATGGGTCTCCTAAAGCAGGTCCAGGGGAAAAGTAGGAGTCCTCAAAGTAGCCAGCGGTTACTGGGATGTGGAGTTTTCTGGTTCTGGCAACTATGTGTCCTTCTGGAGACACGAGAATCGCAGTGTTGTAACCGCGGCCATCAGGGAGGTCGGCCCGTTCAAAAAGGGAGGCGTGTACGAAGATGCCATACTTACTGGCGGCCTTTGCCGCGAACCTGTGAGTAGGACCGTCCTCGATGTCCTCGGCGGTCTCATCCGGGCTGCCTACTGGGCGAGTATCTGCCGGGTACCTGCTAAGGGTGAGTTCTTGGAGGAACACGATCTTGGCTCCCGCGGTTGCCGCAGCTCCGATTCCGGTGAGCAGTACTTCTTGGTGTTTAGCAGGTTCTGCGTGCCAACTGGTTTGAACTAGCCCCACTCGCAACGGAGCCTGCTCGGCTTTCTTGACTCGACTCAGAGATTTTTGGGACTCCGCGATTGTTAGCTTCATTTGAGCCTTCTAGTTCATTGTGTTTAGGATCTGGACCAGCAATTCGAACGTGGTCTCCGGGTTCACAATTGCAAATCGGGTGTTTGGTTTTCCTCGGTGCGAACTAGGTACCACAAAGGCAAGTTGGCTTTCTAGGAGCCGCGAAGACCAGCGTTCGTAATCTTCAACTTCCCAGCCCAGTCGCTCGAAGACAACTACCGACAGCATTGGCTCACGCACCAGTTTCACATTTGGGCGCGATTTGATTTCTTCGGCGATCCGCTTAGCAAGAGCGATGTTGCTCTCAACAGCCCTGGAATATGAGTTAGTTCCGTGAGTTGCCAGCGAAAACCAAAGGGGGAGCCCTCTTACCCGACGTGTCAGGTTGTAGGCGTAGTCGCTGGGATTCCATTCGTCGCGTGCGGTCAATGTGGCTAGATACTCACCATGCTGAGTATGGGCGACCCGGGCGATTTCAGGGTTTCGGTATACCAGAGCGCAAGCATCGTAGGGTGCATAGAGCCACTTATGGGGATCCACAATGAAGCTGTCGGCTCGTTCGGATCCTCGGAAAAGGTCTCGAGTCGACGGCGCAAGGATGCCAGCTAAGCCGTATGCACCGTCGATGTGGAACCAGAGTCCGAGCTCTTTTGCTACCTCTCCAATCGAATCAAGATCATCCACTATTCCGAAGTTGGTGGTTCCGGCTGTTGCAACTACGGCGAATACTCCGTCTGGGGCAGACTCAATCGCTGACTCCACAGCGGCTCTTGTGAGCCTGCCGTCGTCATCGACCTCGGCCAAAATCATGTCTACGTCCATAACTGCGGCAGCTGCTTTGAGAGATGAATGGCCCTCTGACGAACAAATAAAACTCCAACGGGCAGGCAAGGATATGCCCGCATTTTTACGCGTTCTGCGCGCAGAGTCTCGGGCAGTCACTAGCGCTGAGAGGTTGCCTAGGGTTCCTCCCTGAACGAAAAGTCCACCAGCTGTTGCAGGAAGTCCAACCTCGCCTGCTAGCCACGCAAGTACTTGATTTTCCGCGTAAACCGCTCCTGCACCCTCAAGCCAAGAGCCACCGTAGATAGAGCTAGCTGAAACCACTAGGTCGAAAAGAGTGGCTGCCTCAGTGGGCGCAGTTGGAATGAAGCTCAAATAGCCTGGATGGTCGCTCGACAATGTAGCCGGTGCGAGTACGTCGGCAAAAACACCTAGGGCTCGCATACCTCCAAGTCCTTCGGCAGTTATTGTTTGGCCAGCGTTTTGTAATAGCCAGTTGAGAGACTTGGGGCTATCAAGCGGAGGAATCTCGTAGCCCATTCGCGTGCGGGCATACGTGAGAATGTGCTCACGGAGTGCGGCGGTCTCTACCGTTGGTTTATGCATCTTTGCAGAACCTTCTGCACGCGTCAGTTGGTGAAACGAGGACCCGGCTACTCGGCGGATTTAGTCTATTCCGGGATGGGTTGGTCTCGAACCAGTTCGTCATCCAGAGGCTGAGTTTCCGGCAGATTCGCGAGTGCTGCAATCTGTTCGCCATTCAATCGCAACCCCGATGCACCAATCGCGTCCTGGATCGACGCCAACTTTGTCACTCCGGGAAGCGGAACGATGTTTTGGGAAAGGCTGCGGAGCCAGGCCTGAGCGATGGCAAAGACAGAGGTGCCCGCAGCTTCGGCAACCGAGGCAAACTTTTCATAGGTGGCGGTACCTGCATCGGTGGGGCGTATGCCCTTCATTGGTGACCAAGGCAAGTAGGCCAAGCCAAACTCTTCACAGACCTCAAGAACATCCAGCTGCTGGCGGTAAACCGGGTTGAGCTGGTTCTGAACCGAAATGATGCCACCCTCTGATGGACCACCGATGGTGTCTAGGGCCTGGCGTAGCTGCGCTGCCGAGTAGTTGCTAACTCCAATGTGTCGGATTGGGGCGGTCTCATTCAACTTTTTGAGGTTCGCTAGTTGCTCGCTCAGCGTCAGGTGGAAATCCAGACGGTGGTGCTGCCAAAGTGGAATCTCACTTAGACCAAGTCTCGCCGCAGAAGTTTCAACAGCTTGCATCAGGTAGCCGTAGCTGGCGTCCTTGCTCCAGGCCTCGCCCGCAGCACGAGTAATGCCGCCTTTGGTTGCAATGATCAGGTTGGCTTTGGCGGTGGTTGAGCCGTTCCAGCCCTCAATGGCCTCGCGCAGCAGAACTTCGTTGTGGCCAAAGCTGTCCCAAGTTGGCGCATAGATGTCCGCAGTGTCAAAAAGTGTCACTCCGGCGTCCATGGCGTGCTGCAAGGCTCTCTTGAATTCTTCGCGCGCTAGGCCCGCCTGCAGGGTTGAAGCTCCGCCCCAACTGGCATTCATGAAACCAAAGCCCAGCGGGACCTTTAGCTCGAGGAGTGGGTTAGAAGGCTGCTGCACCAAGGTCAACTCCTAGTAGCTCGGCGATGCAATCGGTAGCCAGTTTGTGGTCATCGCGCTGCGGTAGGCCCGACACGGTGATGGTTGCGACGATGCCCGCACCGGCAACGCGGATTGGGAAGCAACCACCGTGAGCGGTGTGGTCCCTGCGGTCTAGGGCCATGAGGTCGATGATGCTGGTACCGAGCTTCTCGTGAAGTCCAACGGCGTAGCTGGCGATGTGGAGTTTGTTTACGAGGTTGCGCTTGCGTCGAGCCCAGTCGGCGTTCGCAGGGGAAGTGCCCGGATTTGCACCGAAGTAAAGAAGGTCGTCCCCGCGGCGGATGTCCACAATTACTGGCTCATGTCCAGCGTGCTCCATCACGAGATTGCCAAGTGCGCGAGCAGTACGCTCATCAAATTCCTTGAATACCAGCAGTTCGTACTGGGCATCAATGCGGTCGAGATCGGCTTGAATTTCGGCGTTCATGCGTCAAGCCTAACTAGATAGCCAGGGTTGGAATTCCCATCTCAGCGAAGTCTCGGTCGTGGGCAATGAAGATACTGATTCGAGACTCCGAGTCGCGAGCGATGGCCAAGAAGTCAGTCCAGAGCTGGTCGGCTCGCTCACCGTCTACGTTGGCGGTTGGTTCATCAAAAATCAGCACCTGGAAGTTAGCAAGCAAGGCTCGGGCCAGCGCTATTCGCTGGGCTTCGCCGCCACTAACGGAGCTACCACGCTCACCCAGGATTGTGTCTAGTCCCTCACGGTTTTCAAAAGTCTCACGAAGCCCCACCTGCTCAATCGCCTCCCATAGCTCGGCATCCGTGGCGGCGGGTTTACCAATAAGCAGATTGGCCTTGAGGCTGGCGTTGAAAATTGTTGGACTCTGTTCCAGGTAGCCGATTCGAGCACGCAAGGATGCCTCGCTGTACTCGTTGATTGGTCGACCATTGATTGCAAC